>Ga0078972_1002659_pt1 | contig 57761 bp, 47 predicted proteins | sample YelNatPaOPGAMG01_FD_67568 | JGI IMG/M metagenome (GOLD analysis project Ga0078972, IMG submission 67568) | Hot spring thermophilic microbial communities from Obsidian Pool, Yellowstone National Park, USA - OP-RAMG-01 (SPADES assembly) (version 2) | ecosystem: Environmental > Aquatic > Thermal...
CACGCCACCCTGCAGGGTGGCGTGCGGCGCCATCCAGACCCCCACCCCCCAAGAGGCCTATGCCGGGTTGGCGCGGAGCATGAGAGCCGGCATAGGCCTCTTATCTGCCTTGGAGCCGGCGCCGAAATGGAGTAAGATGGCGCACTAACCACAGCGGGAGGCGGTATGAGCGGTTGGGCGGGCTTGCGCGCGCTGATCTTTGACCTCGACGGCACCCTCTACGATAGCCCGGGCTTGCTGCAGGAAGGCCCACGGCTGGCAGTGGCGCTGATTTCCGAGCGTCTGGGGTTGAGCCTGGAAGCGGCGGAGCAGCGCTTCTGTGAGGAGCGGGAGCGCATCGAAGGCAAAAGAGGCAGCCGCCCATCGAGCACCGAGGTGATGCTTAGCCTGACGGGGGTCAGCCTCGAAGAGTGGGCGGCCTATATGTCGGCCCGGGTGGACCCGGCCCGCTTCATCCGGCCGGAGGATTACGGCTGGTTGCGTGACCTGCTAGCCGCGCTGCACCGCCGCTACCGCCTGGGGATCGTCTCCAACAACAACCGCGTGCTGGCGGAGCGCATCCTCAATGTGCTGGGCATTCTGGACTGTTTCGATGCTATCCTGACCATCAGCGAAAGCCGGCGCGTCAAGCCCGATCCGACCCTCTACACCGATATGGCTGCCATGCTGGGCGTGCCCCCGGAGCAGTGCCTCTCCATCGGCGACCGGCTCGCCATCGATATCACCCCGGCGGAGCAGGCCGGCATGCGCGGCGCGCTCGTCCGCGGGCCGGAGGATCTGCGCGCGTTGGGCGCCACGCTGCTCGCGGCGGCAGGGGAGTGCAACGAATGCCCCTCTCGTTCAGTGTCGTAGTGACGGCTTCAGCAGCAGCCCCTGCACCGCCAGCGCGCCCAGGGGGTAACACGCCCAGTGCGTAATTGTAGATCCCCGTGCCCAGCCGCGAAGCGAGGAGCGTGTTTACATAGGCCACAGCGCCCAAGCCAAGGAGTGAGGCGCCCCACACGGGGAACGATGCTACCCACATGGCCGCCTCGCGCTCCCAAGCCGAGCGTGCCAGGAGCGCGATGAGGGCACCGCTCGCTGTCAGCAGGAAGGCCCCGATCAGCGACAGGGGGCTCAACTGGACCAGCTTGGAGGTGATGGTGGCCTGCCCCAGGCGCGCCCAGGCGTAGAGCCCGACCAGGGCGCTGAACCCAAGCCCGGCCAGGGTCGCCGGCAGGAGCAGGCGGATAGGCGCCCGGCGTTGCCAGAGCACAAGGCCGGCGGCCAGCGCGGCGAGGATACCCGCCGGCAGCGCGATCTCGTACGCCACGATGAGGGTGTGATCCAGCGAAGCTGTCAGCAGATCGGCGCCGATGCGCAGGAGCGGGGGGCGGCGGTACAGGCGGATGATCATCTCCCCACCCGTCTGCTGCACGAGCAGGTAGCGGTCGCCGCCGGTGTCGGCCATCTGCAGGCGGGCGTTGTAAAAGGGCGCGTGCTCCCAGGCCCCTACACCCGCCGCTTCCACGTAGCTGTAGGCCGCCCCGCCTGCGATGCGCACGGGCAAAACGCCCGCCGGTGCGCCCTCCAGGGTCAGCGTGCGCACGCCGCCCTCTTCGCGGTCGCTGCCTACCTGGTAGGGGGGCTCCGCCTGCAGCGCGATGCGCGGGTCGCCCAGCAGCCAATAGTAGGGGAAGCCGGCAAAGCCCTGCAGGGTGAAGCGCCTCAAGGCGAACCCTCCCCGGGCAGAGGAATCCCAACACTGCCCCAGGTTCGAGTCTACCACAATACCCTCAATCCCCGCAACAGGAGTATAATGGACCCTTCTATGCCGCCGTAGAGACGGCCCGGTGGGCCGTGTGCCGCCTTGGTTCCGGCAGGCATGCCGAAGGAACTGCAACGGGGTGCATCGATGACAACGCGCTTGTTCCTTGCCCCGGCAGGCGCCGGGAAAACTTCCTTCTGTCTCGATCGTGTGCGCGCCTTGAGCCGCGAGCGGCCGCTGGCGCCCATCTGGGTCTGCCTGCCGAACCGCGAGCAGGTCGAGGCCTTCCGCCGGCGCCTGGCCGCGGCGGGCGGCGCCCTGGGCGTGCAGGTCGGCACTTTCTATAACCTCTACCAGGAGACTCTCCTGGCCGCCAGCCTGCTGGAGAGCCCTGGCCGCCCGCTATTGGAGCTGGATGACCCTCTGCAGCACCGCCTGCTGCGCAGCGTGATCGATCGGGCGGCTGCGGAAGGGACACTGCAGCACTATCTCCCCCTGCAGGAAAAGCCTGGCTTTGTCGGCGCGCTGCGTGGGCTGATCATGGAGCTCAAGCAGGCGCGGGTGGAGCCCGGAGCGCTGCAGGCAGCGGTCGCCGGCTGCGGGCCGCGCCTGGAGGAGTTGGCTGCACTCTATGCCCTCTATCAGCGTCGCCTGTGGCAAGAGCATTGGATGGATCCCGAGGGGCTCGGCTGGCTGGCGACGCAGGCCCTGGCGCACTCGCCCCGCCTGCTGGCGGGTTGGGCCTTTGTGGCGGTAGACGGCTTTGACCAGCTTAACGGCAACCAGGTGGCTTTCCTGGGGCGGCTCTCTGCGCAGGTGGGCGAGTTGTGGATCACCCTGACCGGCGACCCCGGCTCCGCAAGGGTGCGCCTGGCTCAACGCCGCTTTGACCCGCCCCGCCGCCGGCTGGAGCAGGCGTTGGGCGTGCAGGCCGAGCCCTTGCCGCGGCCTTTGCGCGCCCAGGCGCTGGCTCACCTGGAGGCGCATCTCTTCGAGCCCTCAGCCCCTGTATTGGCTCCCGAGGGCGCCGTCAGTGGCCTGGAGGCGCCGAACCGGGCGTCGGAAGTACGGGCCGCCCTGCGCCAGGTCAAAGCCTGGCTGGTGCGGGAGGGGCTGCCGCCGCACGAGGTGGCCGTGTTGGCCCGTGACCCCGATGCCTATGCCCCCTTCCTGGTGGAGACCGCGCAGGAGTTCGGCCTGCCCCTCTGCCTGCAAATCCAGGCGCCGCTGGGCGGCAACCCGGCCGTGGCCGTGATTTTGCAGCTCCTCTCCCTGTTGCGCCGCGACCGCGCCAGCGCTTCCGTGGTCGACGGCCGCCTGCCCGTGCGGCCTCTGCTGGAGGTGCTGCGCAGCCCCTACCTTGATTGGCAGGCTTGCCCGGCGGAGGACGAGCCGCTGGGGCTCTCGCCGGAGGATGTGGACCTCCTCGAGGCGGCAGCCCGGGCCGGGCGGGTGGTGGCTGGGCTGGATCAGTGGCGTGAAGCGCTGGCTGCGCGTGCGGCGGGGACGCCGGCCAGCGAGGGCGAGGATGGAGAGGCGGCGGGGGACGAGCCGGACTCGGAAACCTGGGGGCGGCTGCGCGCGCGCTTTGAGCGACTGGTGCGGCTCCTCACGCCGCCTGCTGAGGGCTCTATGGCCGATTTCACCCGCTTTGTGGAGGGCCTGATCGGCGAGGACCCCGGCGACGACGGCGAGCTACGCAGTGAGGCCCACGCCGGCCTGCGCGTGCCGCAGTGCGTGCGGCTTGGCCCCAGCCTGCTGCGCGAGCGCGACCTCAATGCCCTGCGCGCCCTGAAAGAGGCGCTGCGGGGGCTGGTGTATGCGGAGCAGCTCCTGGGCCCAGGCGAGGCGGCTGCCGAGGGAGCCCTCCATGGGCTCCCCTCTTTCGAGCGCTTTCTCGACGAGCTGACCGGGGTCGTGGCCGCGAGCCGTTACGACCTGGGCGCCGGACACGCCAAGGGGGTGTGGGTCTCCTCCGTACACGAGGCGCGCGGGCTCTCCTTCCGCGCGGTGGTGCTCCTCGGCCTGAGCGAGGGTGAGTTCCCCCGCCCGCCGGCTGTAGATCCCCTGCTGCGCCCGACCGACCGGCAGTGGCTCGCCCGGCGCGGCCTGCCCATCGAGCCCCTGCCGACAGGCGAAGAGTTTACCCTCTTCTACGAGGCGGTCACGCGCGCCCGGGAGCGGCTGCTGCTCTGCCGCCCCTACCTGGGCGACGATGGCCAGCCCTGGGACCCTTCCCCCTTCTGGGACGAGGCGCTGCGCCTTTTGGGCCGCCAGGCGGCAAAGGACAAGCGGCCGGCGTGGTGCGTGCGTGTAACCTCGGCGGAGGCGCTGCCGGTGGAGTGGGCTGCCTCATGGGCTGAAGCGCTGGGGAGCCTGAGCCAATGGGTGCGCGCCTATGGGGCGCCACAGATTGCTGCCAGGGCGTTGGCGGGCGAGCCGGAGGCCATGGACCTCTTTGCGGCGGTGCAGCGGGGCGCCGAGGCGCTGGCGGCGCGCCTGCAGCCAGCGCCGGAAGGGCCGTTCGAGGGCGACTGCAGCACACTGCAGGAGATGCTGGCCCATCGCTATGGCCCGGCAGAGCCCTGGAGCGCCAGCCGCCTGGAGTCGTTCCTGACCTGCCCCTTTGGCTTTTTCCTGAGCCAGGCCCTGCACCTGGAGGCGCCCCCCGAGCCTGCAGTCGGCTTTGACGCCGCCCAGTTGGGCACCATGTGCCATGCTATCCTGGAGCAGGTTTGCCGCCAGTCGCCGGGCGGGACGCTGGCGGAGATGCTGGCTGCGCTACCGGCGGCGGCCGATGCAGTGCTCGCCGACGCACCAGGCGCCTATGGCTTTCGCGCCAGCCGGCACTGGGAGCACGAGAAGGAGCTCATTCGTGCGGATTTGGAGAATACCTTGCGTGCTCTGGCCGCCTGCAGTGAAGGCTGGCGGCCGGTCGCATTGGAGATGGAGTTTGGCCAGGGCTCTCCGTCGCCCGATGGGGAGCCTCGACCCGCGCAGCCCATCACCGACGGGGAAGGGAACGCCTTTCTTCTGCGCGGCGTGATTGACCGCATCGATACGAATGGGCGCGGCGAGCTGCGGGTGCTTGATTACAAGACCGGGGGCAGCATCGCTGCGCACGAGCTGCTGGATGGGCATCGGTTGCAGCTGGCGCTCTATGCTCAGGCGGCGCAGGGGCTGCTGGGCCAACCGGTCGTGAGTGGGTTCTATTGGCACATCCGCGCGGCCAGGCGCAGCAGCCTGACCCTGGAGGGATTTGATGGCGGGGCGGCGGGGGCCATGGCCATCGCCGCCCAGAGGGCGGGAGAGGCAATCCGGCGCGTGCGGCAGGGACGCTTCCCGCCTCAGCCCGAGCGGAGCACCTGCCCGGACTATTGCCCGGGGAGCGCATTCTGCTGGCGTTATCGCCCGCCACGGAATCATCACTAGAGGCCATATAGCGATGCAAAAGACGATCTTGTCGGACCTGGAACTCGCAGATCGGCAGCGTGAGGCTGCCTTTGCCGATAGTAGCGACATCGTCGTGTTGGCGGGCGCCGGCTGCGGCAAGACGACGACACTGGTGGCCCGTTATCTCTACCTCTTGCAGCAGGGCCTGGCGCCGGAGGAGATCGTGGCGATCACCTTCACAGAGCGAGCAGGTCAGGAGATGCGGGTGCGCATTCGCCGGCATCTGCGCGCGTACCTTTCTCAGGACCCGCCCGACCAGGCCCTCTGGCTGGAGCGCTATATTGCACTGGACGGCGCGCCCATCGGCACGATTCACGGCCTGTGCCGGCAACTCTTGGCGGCGCACTCGGCAGAGGCGGGCCTCGATCCCAATTTCGTCGTGCTTGATGACAGCCAGGCAGCCTCGCTGCAGGTGGAAGCGGTGGAGCGCGCGCTCGTGTGGGGGGAGGACCGGGCCGATACAGTGGCCTGCTTTACCCCTTTGGGCGGCCCCGACGGCCTGCGTCGGGTATTGGAGGCGCTCCTTTCGCGCCGGCTCGATGTGGAGCCGGCGCTGGAGGGGACGGCCAGCAGTGCAGAGGTAAGGGAGCGCTGGCGGCGGGCGCGGCTGGATTGGCTGCGCGCGGCGCTGGCAGGGCCGGAATGGGAAGCTTTGCTCGCTGAGTTGAGCGCCTGCGAGCCCCTGAGGCCAGGCGATGCTCTCGACCAGTGCCGGCTGCGCTCTCTTGCAGCGGTGCAAGCCGCGCGGGCGGCCGCGGCGGTGGATGATTGGGAAGGCGCACTGGCTACCCTGCGGGAGGGTGTGGGCAAGCCGGGCAACCTGGGCAGCAAGAGCAATTGGAGCGATGTGCGTGCAGTGCGCACCGCTCTGAGCGCCCTCTGTGACCTGTGCCGGCAGCGCATCCTGAACCTGACTGGCAAGGCCGATCTGGCTCTGGATGATGCACTGGCCGAAGTCTGGCCCGGGCTGGTGAGCCTCTTCAGGCAGGCCTGCCGCGATTATGAGGCCCTCAAGGCCCAGGAGCAGGCAGTGGATTTCGACGACCTGGAGGCCGGGGCCCTGCGCCTGCTGCAGACTCAACCCGAAGTAGCAGCCTATTGCCGCAGTCGGTTCAAGGCGGCGCTGGTGGATGAGTTCCAGGACACGAACGAGCGCCAACGGAGGCTCATCGAGGCCCTCTTGGGCGCTCCAGCCGGGCAGACGCAATGCCTCTTTGTCGTCGGCGATGGCAAACAGTCGATCTACCGCTTCCGGGGGGCAGATGTGACCGTTTTTCGCGAGGTGGAGCGCCAGATTCGTGCGGCTGGTGGGCGCCCGGTGAGCCTGGACCTGACCTACCGTACTCATGCGCCCCTGCTGGCGGTGCTGAATCGCCTGTTGGCGGCGGTACTCGGCACAAAGGATGATCCGGAGCGCCCGTTCCTGGTGCCCTTTGCAGGGCTCAGCACCCACCGCAGCGAGCCGCGACTGCCGGTGGAGAGGCCCTTTGTGGAGCTGCACCTGGCGCTGGGGCCGAACGCCGAGGCGGGCCGCCAGGAAGCTGCACGGGCGCTCGCCGCACGCCTGCGGGCGTTGCATAACGAGGGAGCCGGGGTGCCTTGGGGCGAGATGGCCTGCCTTTTCCGCGCATCCACCAACTATGGCGTGTATGAGGAGGCTTTCGATGCGGCCGGCATTCCCTACGTCACGGTGGCCGGGGCTGGCTTTTATGAGCGGCCGGAGGTGCGCGACCTGCTGAACGCCTTGGCGGCCCTGGCCAACCCGAGCGATGACCTGGCATTGGCTGGATTGTTGCGCTCGCCGGCCATTGGTCTCAGTGATGCCAGCCTCTACATCCTGCGCAGGGGCCAGCTATCGCACTCTGGCGGCGCCGGGCGGGAGCGCCCGCTGCAGCAAGCCCTGCACCAGCCTGAGGTCCTGGCCCTGCTCGAACCGGGGGAGCGGGCACGGGCCGGGCGCGCAGCCAGTCTCATTGCCGAGCTGCACCCGCAGATGGGGCGCCTGCCCGTGGCTGCCGTGCTCAAGGCCTTTCTCGACCGTACGGGCTATCGGGCGATTTTGCGCCTGTGTCCTCAGACGGAGCGAGCCGGCCGCAATGTCGACAAGCTCCTGGCCGACGCCCATCGCAGTGGCGCCGTGGGGGTGGGGGAGCTTTTGCAGTATGTGCAAAGCCTGAAGGACACTGGCGCCCGCGAAGGCGAGGCGCCGCCCGAAGCCGACGAGGCGGTGCAGTTGATGACTGTGCACAAAGCCAAAGGGCTGGAGTTCGGCGTGGTGGTCCTCGCCGATGCGGGACACGGCGGTGGGCGCGGCGCCGGCGACGTCTTGCTCGACCCGGAATGGGGCCTGCTGATCAGAGTGAGCTGCATCGAGGAGAGTGAGGTGCGCACAGGCCTGATGCATGGCCTGGCGGCCGCTCGCGATAGCGAGATGGACGACGCCGAGGAACGGCGCCTGCTCTACGTCGCGGCGACACGCGCCAAAGACAAGCTTCTGATCAGCGGTCATGTGCAGGCCGGCAAGGGCGGGCTGCGCTTTGCGGGCTGGTTGGACCGGTTGGCCGGCGCCCTGGGCGGGGAGGAAATGGCGGCGCTCGAGGCGCCCGCCCCGGGCAGCTGCACCCGTGCTACCCTGTGGGGGGGTGATGTGAGCTGCACCCTCTACGCGCCCGCGGAAGGGAAAAGCGCTGTGGAGGCGGCTGCTATGCGGGCGGCCTGCCCAGAGGCGCCGGAGCTCGCGCCCCCCGTGCTGGCGCACCCATTGCCCCTATCCGTGGCCGCCAAAGAAAGCGAAACTCCCGACCGGGTATGGTGGGTCGTGCCGCCCGTCCGCGGGCAGCTCCGGCCGCCAGCCTGGGTGGTCGGCAAGCTGGTGCATATCGGCCTGCGCCTGTGGCGCTTTCCTGGGGATCCCGGCCTTGCCTCCTTCCTGGAAGCAGCCGCGCGGCAGGCAGGGCTGACCGATGAGCAGCGCCTGCGCGCGGCGTTGAGGCGGGCCCGGGATCTGCTGCAACGCCTGGCTGAGAGCCCCCTTTACGCGGAATTGGATGCTGCCGAGCGCTACCATGAAGTGCCCTACTCATTTGCCTCCGGCACTGCGCTGCAGGGGCGCATCGATCTCCTCTGCCGCCGGCCCGCCAGCGGCGACTGGTGGCTGCTCGATTTCAAGACCGATGAGCTGCATGGCGAGCCCGATCCTGCCAGGATGGACGTCTATCGCGCCCAGCTTTTGCGTTATCGCCAGGCGGTGCAGACGCTCCTGGGCGTCGAGCCTGCGCTCAAGCTCTGTTTCCTGGACTATAATGGCCAGGTCGTGGTGAAACAAATTGGTTAGCAGCCTGCCACGAGGCTGATGCTCGGGCCGTGGCCGGGCATCTTGCACTGCCGCCGCCCGGCCCCCACCAAAAGGCCCGCACCGGGGTAGCGCGAAGCATGAGAGCCGGTCGGGCGCAGCCCTGCGTACCACCATGCAAGCTCGCTATGGCATGGTTGTTGCTAATACACTGTAGCCACATCTTTGGATGGAGGAGACGGTGACGTGAAGCTTCTTGTGCTGGATGCGACAGGACATACCGAAAAGGATGTCAGCCTCGATGAAGCGCGCATGGAGATCGCCCGCGCGATTTTGGATGGACGGGCGGTCATCGCCGTTGATGATTCCGGCGGCCAGGGAACGCCACTCAGTGATGCCTCACAGCTGACTGAGCAGCACAAGCTAGCATACATTCTGCACCCGATGGCCGGCGGCTGTTGATAGCCTGGTGAGAGCAACTCAGCGCCGTCCGCGTGGGCTGAGGGCTCTCTGGATGCCCTTGCCATTGCACTGCGCTTCCACGCGCAACGCCGCAATGCCGACGCCTGGGGAAACCTGGGGGGCGGCGTTGCGGCGTTGCGCGTGGAAGCGCCGATGAGAGGAGCCTGGCGTGCTATGTTACGGAGGCGGGCGCCAGGCATCCAGCAATGGCCGTATGCCATGAGTGGATAGCGCCAAACCGCATCCGATGGTGACGGGCATGGGGCCCTACCGGCGGATGCGGTTTGGCCATCTGCAATCAGTCGAGGCTGCGCAACCACTCATCAAAGCGATGTAGCCAGCGTGCCACAGTTTCCCAGACTTGCTGCAGCGACAGGCTCATTGGCTGGGTGTTTCGCAGCCGTGCGTTGCTGGCCAGCTTTTCCCGCAATTGGCGCACCTTGATCAGGAGCTCGGTCGGAGGACCAAAGATATTGCCCCCCGCCAACAGCCGCTCCTCGTCATTCCGGGCGAGCAGTACCAGCCCCAGGACGTGATCGGCCAACGGCACATCGCCCACCGGCACCAGGCAGAGGTGGCCAAAGAGATTGCCATCCTTGTCGGCCAGCATGCAGCGGCCTACCGCCTGGATGACATACGACATCCCCGGCACCAGCTTAGAGGGGATGCGCAGCCCGTTCAGCGAATGGAGTTGAGAGTACTCCTCTGGCCCCAGTATATCTTGCACGAGCTTTTCCGCCCGCAATTCTTTAGGCCGCTGCAGGCCATACGTACAGATCGGGCACAAGCAGTTGCCAGCCGATACGGGCGGTTGGGCAACAACTCGCGGCTCTTCACCTCTCATGCAATACCCTCCCCCTATTCTCCTATCTGCGCTCTAAGCAAAGTGCGTGCCACCGTGCGTTCGGCCACCCATACCCGATCAGGCGCACCTCTCAGATCAGTCGCCCATGCCCGATTGGGCACGCCCCTCGATGAAGACGCCCTTTGGCTTCCGGGCACCATGCTCCGTACGCGCCCAGACCCACCACTCCCTGCGGATCAGGGCCGGGCTTGTGCGGGGCATGGCAGCCGGCAACTGCCCGGAAGGGCCCCGGCGCTATTTTCAGATCAGTTCTGGTATTCGATGTGGCGGCCGGTGAGGGCGCTGGTGGTCCATTCGAGCAGGAGAATGAGGGTGAGGGCAACGACGTCGATCACGACGGTGAGGATAAAGGCGTAGGCCAGGTACGAAAGCATGTGCAGGCCCCACCCCAGCACCTGTACTGACCCCTTGGGGATGCCGACCAGAAGATAGCCGGCCCCAAGCAGCAGGGCCAGGTAGAGCGCAAAGAGGCCCCAGGGGCGCCGGTCAGAGGCGCTAGGCATCATGGCGTTGCTGATGGCAAAGATGAGGTAGACCCAAACCCAGGCATCGGGCGCGCGCACACAGGCCAACAGGCGCGCAGGCCACTCCCTGATGGTCAGGGTGGCGCTCGGCAACAAGCCAAAGCCCCAGCGGGCCATGAGGAGCACCAACACGGTGCCCGAAATAAAGGGCGCCATGCCGATGAGGCTCTCGCGCACCGGGTCTGCGCGGGCAATCTGCACTGATCCGAAGCGGATCTGTGCGCCGCGCTTGCGCTCAGGGCCGATCGAGATCGGGCCGACTCGCACCCCCAACAGCCGGGCAGCCAGCCAGTGGCTCAGCTCGTGCACCACGATGCCGGGCAGAAGCAGCAGGAAATGTGCGAGGGCGGCCAGATCACCGCTTGCTGTCAGCAGGAGCACCAGGCCCTGGATGTGGCGGTGCAACTGGCGTTGTACCAGCCACAGAGCCAGGGCCGCGGCCCCGAAATGGAGCAGTGTGGTCCAATCCGCAGGCAAAGGTACCTCAGATTAATGTTTGACCTGGGCCGTCGTGCGCACGATGGCCAGGAAATCCTCCGCCTTCAGGCTGGCGCCGCCGACGAGGGCGCCGTCGATATCGGGCTGCGAGAGGAACTCGGCGATGTTGCCGGGCTTGACGCTGCCGCCATACTGGATGCGGATGGCGTCGGCCGTGTCGCGGCCAAAGAGGCTGGCCAGGCTATCCCGCACGGCGCGCCTGATGATGTGATTGGCCTGCTCGCCAGTTGCCGCTTTGCCCGTGCCGATAGCCCAGATCGGCTCGTAGGCGATGACCAGCTGGCGCCCTTGCTCTGGGGTGAGGCCCGCCAGGCCATTGCGTACCTGGCTGGAGACGAAAGACTCGGTCTCGCCGGCTTCGTTCTGGGCCAGGTTCTCACCCACGCAGATGATGGGCGTGAGCCCGTTCGCCAGGGCAACCTTGACTTTGCGGTTCACCGTCTCATCGGTCTCACCAAAGTACTGGCGCCGCTCCGAATGGCCGATGATCACATATTGGGCAAATTCTTTGATCATCTGCGGCGATACTTCACCGGTAAAGGCCCCCTCTTTCTCCCAAAAGAGATCCTGTGCGCCGACGCCGATATGGGTGCCCTGCACCAGGCCCGAGACGGTGCACAGGGCGGTAAAGGGCGGGCAGAGGACGCGCTCAACTGAGGAAATGGCTTCCAACGGCTCGCGCATGGCTTCGACCAGCAACTTGGCCTCGGCGGCAGTCTTGTACATCTTCCAGTTGCCGGCAATGATAGGTGTACGCATGAATCCTGCTCCTTGTGAAAGTGATGTAGGGCGATGTTACCACAGATGTCGGTCACTGGCAAGGATGCGTTGCATCTCTGTGAACGTTTTACCTTTGGCCCTCTACTGAATATAATACCCTGATTCATGGGGAGGGAATGGAATGCTCAAGACACATAACTGCGGGGAGCTCCGTGCTGGTGATGCCGGTACGGAGGTAATGCTGGCCGGATGGGTACATCGCCGCCGCGACCATGGCGGGGTGATTTTTGTGGATCTGCGCGACCGCTCAGGGATCGTGCAGGTGGTTTTCAACCCGGAGACGCCGGCCGAAGCGCTTCAAGCCGCGGGCGATCTGCGGCAAGAGTATGTGGTACAGGTGCGCGGGCAGGTGCGTATGCGCCCTGAGGGCCTGGCCAACCCCGATATGCCGACGGGTGAGATCGAGGTCTGGGTATCGCAGGTCCACGTGCTGAACACGGCCCGCACCCCCGTCTTTTATATCAACGAGGAAGACGACGTTGATGAGTCGCTGCGCCTGCGCTATCGCTACCTGGACCTGCGCCGGCCGCGCATGCAGCGCAATCTCATCCTGCGCCATCGGACGGTCAAATTCATCCGTGACTTTATGAGCGATCACGGCTTTATCGAGATCGAGACGCCCATGCTGATCCGCAGCACACCGGAGGGGGCGCGCGACTATGTGGTCCCCAGCCGGCTGCATCCGGGCAACTTTTACGCGCTGCCCCAGTCGCCGCAGCAGCTCAAGCAACTGCTGATGGTCTCCGGGTTTGAGCGCTATTTTCAGATCGCGCGCTGTTTCCGCGATGAGGACCAGCGCGCCGACCGGCAGCCTGAGTTCACCCAGCTCGACGTGGAGATGTCGTTCGTGGATCGTGAGGACGTGCTGCAGCTCACCGAGGCGCTCTTCACCGCTCTGGTGCCGGCGGTCTCCGACAAGAAGCTCTGGCGGACGCCTTTCCCTCGCCTGACCTACGCCGAGGCGATGGGCCGTTATGGCTCCGACAAGCCCGATCTGCGCTTCGAACTACCTCTGGTGGACCTGACGGACCTGGCCCGGGAGAGCGGTTTTTCGATCCTCAAGAGCACAGCGGAGCGGGGCGGCGCGGTGCGCGGGCTCAAGGCGCCCGGCATCGCCGGGTATTCCCGCAAACAGCTGCAGGAGTTGACCGACCTGGCGACCAAGAATGGGGCCAAGGGCCTGGTGTGGATCGCGCGCACGGCTGACGAGGTGCGCTCACCTATGGCCAAGTTCGCGAGCGCGGGGGAGATGCAGGCGATCATGGACCGCCTTGGGCTGGCGGTGGGCGACCTGGGCCTGATTGTGGCCGATCAGGAGGAGACGGCCTGCACAGCGCTGGGTGCGCTGCGCCAGGAGTTGGGGCGCCGGCTCCTGAGTCCCGATGACAACATCCTGGCCTTTGCCTGGGTGCTCGATTTTCCGCTGCTGGAGTGGAACGAGGAAGAGGCCCGCTGGCAGGCCAAGCATCACCCGTTCACGGCGCCGCTGGATGAGGACCTGCCCCTCCTGGAGACGGATCCCGGGCGCGTGCGGGCCAAGGCTTACGATATCGTGGCGAACGGTTATGAAGTCGGCGGCGGCAGCATCCGTATCCATCGCCGTGATGTGCAGGAGCGCATGTTCCGCATCATCGGCCTGAGCGACGAGGATGCGCGCGCCCAATTCGGGCACCTGCTCGAGGCGTTCGAGTTTGGCGCTCCGCCCCACGGCGGCATCGCGCCAGGTATCGACCGCCTGGTGATGCTTCTGGCCGGCGAGCCCAATATCCGCGAGGTCATGGCCTTCCCCAAGACTCAGCGGGCGGCGGACCTCATGCTGGGCTCTCCGGGGGAAATCTCCCCCCGCCAGTGGCGTGAGCTGCACATCTCCCCGGCCAACGACGACTAGCGGGCCTCCGCACTGGTTTTGATGAGTGCCCGTTGCCTGCAGGAGAGCAACTTCGACCCATCTATCGTCACATCCACATTATACTTGGTCTGGCATGTGAAATATGGTATAATTAACCGGTTGCTTTTCAGGCATCAAGCGAGGAGGAACGTTAATGCAGGATTATGTGGTGGGGCGATTGCGAAACGTCGTCCTGCTTTCACACGGTGGGAGCGGCAAGACCTCTCTGGCTGAGGCCATGCTTTACGACTCTGGGGCGGTAAACCGCCTGGGGCGGGTCGATGAAGGCACAACCGTCTCCGACTATGATGCCGAGGAAATCCGGCGCAAGTTTTCCGTCAACACCTCCATCTTGCCCTGTGAATGGGCCGAGCACAAGTTGAACGTGCTCGATACCCCGGGGTACATGGACTTTGTGGGTGAGGTCAAGGCGGCAATCCGCGTGGCGGATGCTGCGCTGGTGCTCGTCTGTGCAGCCTCTGGCGTCGAGGTTGGCACGGAGCTCGATTGGCAATATCTTGATGAGCGCGAATTGCCCCGTATGGTCTTTATCAACAAGATGGACCGCGAGAATGCCAACTGGCAGCAGACGTTGGACCAGTTGCGGCGAAAATTCGACGCTACCTTTGTGCCTCTGCAAATGCCCATCGGCGCTCAGGCTTCATTCAAGGGCTATGTTGACCTGATTGCCATGAAGGCCTACCTGGGCGAAAAGGGTGAGCCGGCCGATATCCCTGCGGATTTGCGGGACCAGGCGGCGGATCTGCGGCAGTCGATGATGGAAACGGCCGCGGAAGCCGAGGATGAGCTGGTCATGAAGTATCTCGACGGCCAGGAGTTGTCTGAGGCAGAGATCCGGCGTGGCCTGGCAACGGCGACGCGGGCCGGGCGCATTGTGCCCGTGCTGTGTGGCTCGGCGCTGCAGAACGTGGGTGTGCGCCCCCTGTTGGACGCGATGGTCGCCTATTTGCCCGATCCGGCGGCGCGGCCCGTTGTGGCCACCAATCCGGTTACTCAGGAAGAAGTGGCCATCACCAGTGGCCCCGACCAGCCCCTCTCGGCGCTGGTTTACAAGACGTTGGCGGACCCCTTTGTGGGCAAGCTGACCTATTTCCGCGTTTATTCTGGCACACTGAATTCCGACACGCGCGTTTACAACTCTACTCGTAGTGCGGAAGAGCGTGTGGGCCAGCTATACATGATTCGCGGCAAGGAGCAGACGCCGGTCGATGCCGTCAAAGCGGGTGACCTGGGTGCGGTAGCCAAGCTGCAGGTGACCAACACCGGCGATACGCTTTGCGATCGCGGCCAGCCGCTGGTGCTGCCCGGCATTGTCTTCCCGAACCCCGTGTTCCAGGCCGCTATCTTCCCCAAGACCAAGGCCGACCTGGATAAGATGAGCCAGGGCCTGACCCGGCTGACGGAAGAGGACCCGACGCTGCAGGTCCACCGTGACCCGGATACCAACGAGACCATCCTGGCTGGTATGGGCGAGTCGCACATTGACATTGCGGCGCGGCGCCTGCAGGCCAAGTTCGGCGTTGAGATCACCAGCGATGTGCCCAAGATCCCATACCGCGAGACCATCACCAAGACGGCCTCGGCGCAGGGCCGGCACAAGAAGCAGACCGGTGGCCGTGGCCAGTTTGGTGATGTGTTTGTGCGCTTTGAGCCCCTGCCTCGTGGCACAGGGTTCGAGTTTGTCGACGAGGTCTTTGGCGGCGCTGTGCCGAAGAACTTTATCCCGGCGGTGGAAAAGGGCTTGCGCGAGGCTATCCTGAAGGGTGTGTTGGCCGGTTTCCCGACGGTGGATATCAAGGCCGCCCTCTATGACGGCTCATATCACCCGGTGGACTCGTCGGAAATCGCCTTCAAGCTGGCGGCGCACCTGGCCTTCGACAAGGGTGTCGCCGATGCGGGGCCGGTGTTGCTGGAGCCCGTCATGAACGTGACAATCACCGTGCCTGAGCAGTACATGGGCGACGTGCTGGGCGACCTGAACACCCGGCGTGCGCGTGTGCTGGGCATGGAGCAGAGCCGCGGCAACAGCGTCATCACCGCCACGGCGCCCCTGGCCGAGATGCAGCGCTACGCGACCACACTGCGCGCCATGACGCAGGGGCGCGGGCTCTTCACCATGGAATTCTCCTCCTATGAGGAAGTGCCCAGCCATATCACCCAGCAAGTGATCGAGGCGGCGCGCAAAGCCAAGGAAGCCGAAAAGGCCTGACGGCCGAGAGCCGCCTGTAGACACGCGCCAGTGCCATGTACTGACAGGGGAGTGCTCTTGTGCAACTCCGCCCCTCACCCTGACCCTCTCCCCGCGAGGAGAGGGTCAGGGTGAGGGGCGGTATTGTGCTATAGAACGGTGTAGATGCTTTTCGTGTGTTTTAAGCTATGGTATAATGCCCCCCGGAGGTGGTGAGTTCGGTGGGAGTTATAGAAACTTTGTCGGCTGGTTTCGACCTGGTGCGCCGACGCATCTGGCTGATTCTGGTGCCGGTGGTGTTGGACGTGGCCCTGTGGATTGCCCCACGGCTCTCCATATTCAATCTTATCCAGGGCTCGATGCACAGCCTGGCCGCGATGATGGCGGCGAGCCCTGATATTGCGGCCAACGCGCAGGATATCATGCAGGTGTGGGACGCAATGGCCAGGAGTATGAACTTGCTCTGGTTCCTGTCTTCCCCCCTGGTCGGCAGTATGCCCAGCCTGAAAGTTGACGACAGTATCCGCTTTTTTGGCCTGCACAAGATGGTTTTGGAGGTGCCGGGGGGTACTACGCTCTTGATGCTGTTGTTCATCCTGCTGCTCTTTGCGTTGCTGATCGCAGTGCTCTACCTGGAGTTGATCGGCCAGCAGGTGCGCGACGGCCACAACGATCTGGTGCAGCTATTCTCGCGGTTGGGGCGCGATTGGCTGCGCTTTATCACGGCCTCAGTGCTTTCTGTGCTCGCCTGGGTGTTCGTGCTGGTGCCGTCGCTGATGGTGGCCGTGATCTTTGCGAGCCTGGTTCCCTTGCTGGGCTTGCTGGGCCTGCTGTTCGTGGGTGTTCTGGTCTGGTGGGTGGCCATCTATCTGGCTTTTGTGCCGACAGCCATTATCCTGAACGAGGATGGGGTCATGCGCGCCATTCTCGGTTCCATCGGCGTGGTGAGGCGCAACTTTGGGGCTGCATTCCGCCTCTTGCTGCTGCAGTTCATTATCACGTTGGGGTTGACGTACGTCTGGCAGTTGCTGTCGCAAAACGCGGTGGGCACACTCGTGGCTATCGTGGGAAACGCCTTTGTAGGCACCGGCATCACTGCGGCGATCTTTATCTACTACCGTGATCGTTTCGAGGCCTGGCAGTTGGCTGCCAGAGGTGGAGAGAGTAAGGCTTGAACAATGAGTGAGATGCAAGCGCCCACTGCCTATACTGCTTCCGATATCCAGGTGCTCGAGGGCCTGGAGGCTGTGCGTCGCCGTCCGGGCATGTACGTCGGCTCGACCGACGTCCGCGGGCTGCATCATCTGATCTATGAGATTGTCGACAACTCGATTGACGAGGCGCTGGCTGGCGTCTGCAACCGTATTGTCGTGAAGATTCATGCCGATAACTCGGTGGAGGTGGAGGACAACGGCCGAGGCATCCCGGTGGACATCCACCCGCAGACGGGCAAATCGGCGCTGGAGGTGGTGCACACCATTCTGCACGCTGGCGGCAAGTTCGGCGGCGGGGGCTACAAGGTGGCCAGCGGCCTGCACGGTGTCGGCGCTTCGGCGGTGAACGCCCTGTCGGAATACATGGAGGTCACCGTGAAGAAGGATGGCTGGGTGTACCGCCAGCGCTACGAGTGCGGCAAGCCGGTGACGCCGGTGGAGAAAATCGGCGAAACCAGGGAAGGCAATGGCACCCGCACCGTCTTCCGGCCCGACAATACGATCTTCAAGAGCCTCGACTATAAATTCGATACCCTCATCGAGCGTTTCCGCGAGATGGCCTTCCTGAACCGCGGGCTGACCCTGGTCTTTAGCGATGAGCGGGCCAACCGCCAGCTAACCTTTTACTTTGAGGGTGGGGTGACTTCGTTCGTACGCTACCTGAACCGCGGGCGTACGACCCTGCACGAGCCCTTCCATGTGGAGCGCCAGGTGGAAGATACGCTCGTGGAGGTGGCCCTGCAGTACAATGACGGCTATGCCGAGTCGGTCCTGGCTTTTGCCAATAATGTGAATACCATCGATGGCGGCACGCACCTGACGGGCTTTCGTTCGGCGCTGACGCGTACGCTCAACGATTATGGGCGCAAGGCAGGCCTGCTGAAGGATGCCGACGCCAACTTTTCCGGCGAGGATGTGCGCGAGGGCCTGACAGCGGTGCTCTCCGTCAAGCTCAAAGAGCCTCAGTTCGAGAGCCAGACCAAATCCAAGCTGGGCAACGCCGAGGTCAAGAGCCAGGTCGAGTCGGTGGTGGCCGAGGCCCTGGCCGCTTTCCTGGAGGAAAACGGCAAAGAGGCCAAAGCACTGATCGACAAGTCGCTCACCGCAGCCCGCGCGCGGCAGGCGGCCCGTCAGGCCCGGGACCTGGTGATCCGAAAGAGCGCTTTGGAGAGCATGTCTCTGCCCGGCAAGCTGGCGGACTGCTCCGAGCGCGATGCAACGCGGTCCGAGCTCTTTATTGTCGAGGGCGATTCGGCCGGCGGCTCGGCCAAACAGGGCCGCGACCGCCGCTTCCAGGCCGTGCTGCCCCTGCGCGGCAAGATCCTGAACGTGGAAAAAGCGCGCCTCGACAAGATCCTGGACAGCAAGGAGATCCGTGCCCTCATTACTGCCCTTGGCTGTGGCGTGGGCGAGTCTTTCGATATCAACAATCTCCGTTACGGACGCATCATCATCATGACCGATGCCGATGTAGACGGTGCGCATATTGCCACCCTGCTCCTGACCTTCTTCTTCCGGCATATGGCGCCGCTGGTGGAGAGCGGGCATCTCTTTCTGGCCCTGCCGCCCCTCTATCGCATCCAGGATGGCAAGGAGCTACACTATGTGTACTCTGAGGAGGAGCGGGAGCAGCTGGTCAAAAGCCTGGGCGAGCGCCCCCTGATCATCCAGCGTTACAAAGGTCTGGGTGAGATGGACCCCGAGCAGCTGCGTGAGACGACCATGGACCCGGAAAAGCGTACTATCCTCCAGGTGACCATCGAGGATGCCGCCGCCGCTGACCGCACCTTTGATATGCTCATGGGCTCTGCCGTCCCCCCGCGGACGCGCTTTATCCAGAGCCATGCGAAGGACGTGAAGAACCTGGACCTGATCGCATAGGTTTGTAGTGCGTACATCAATGCGCTATGTTGGTCAGTGCGATCCCTGATCTATTGAGAGGTCTGTGCGTATTACGCGTTTTGGCTCATTGGCGCTGGCACAGATCGCCTGCTGGTCAGTGCCAGTTGGCGGCGCCAATGAGTCGAAATGCATGATATGCGCACTACAAACCTGAGGTTGGCAAGGCCATGGATCCCAGCCCTCTTTTCACCCTCTCTGAGCGCATACCGGTGAGCATCGGCGTCTATGATCGCCAGTTCGTCCTGCAGCACTGCAATCCCACCTTTGTCGAGTATGTGGCGCGCTACACTCGGGTCCCAGCGAGCCAGGTTGTTCCGGGCATATCCCTGCAGGCCATAGTGGGCGACGCCGCCTCGCCGGTGATCCGCGAGTTTGAGCGCGCCCTGGCGGGCGAGACCGTCAGCCATCAGGCCTATGCCCTGCGCGTCGGCGACATTGAATCATATTGGGATTTGGTCCTGAAACCACTGGTCGAAAATGGTGAGGTGGTCGGCGTGATCCAGGTGGTCACCGATGCCACCGAGCGGGTGCGGGCGCGGCGGGAGCTGGAGACTCACGTGGCAGAGCGTACGCGCGAGCTCGAGCAGCGCAGCCGGGTGGCCGAGTCGATGCGTGAGACCATGAGGGTGCTCAATTCGAACCGCCCGCTCACTGAGGTGCTGGACCATATCGTGGCTCAGGCGGCCGATCTGCTCGGGACGAATGCTTGCGCCATCTACCGTCTGCACGCGGATAAGCAGATCCTGACGATCCAGGCTGCGCGCGGGCTGCCCCCCTACTATGTGCGCAGCCTGACGATACCGGTCGGCCAGGGGGCAGTGGGCTGGGCCGTGGCGCGCAACCAGCCGATTGCCATCCCCGATACCGAGCCCATTTTCACCCTCGAGAATCCCCTGATGCACGACCCAGAGAGGGCGGCGCTTCTCCTGCCGCTGGTTCCGATGCACCGTGCTTTGTTGGCCGCGCCACTGACCGTCAGGGGTGAGATGTACGGCGCTATCCTCTTCTACTATCCGCAGCCGCACGCTTTTTCCAATGATGAGATCAGCCTGGCGGTGTCGTTTGCCGATCAGGCGGCGCTGGCGATTGAGAATGCGCGCCTGCAGGCGCAAGTGAAGGAGGCAGCCGCCAGCGCGGAGCGAAGCCGGTTGGCCCGCGACCTGCACGATTCGGTGACGCAGACGATCTTTTCGGCCAGCCTCATTGCCGATGCGCTGCCGCGCCTCGTCGAGCGCGATACGGCTGAGGCGCACCGGCGCATGGATGAGTTGCGTCGGCTGACGCGCGGCGCCCTGGCCGAGATGCGCACCCTGCTTGTGGAACTGCGCCCGGCTACGTTGGTGAGCGCCGACCTGGGCGAGCTGCTGCGCCAGCTGGCAACAGCCACCAGCGCTCACACTCGGGTGCCCATCACCGTCAAGGCCGATGGCCCCTGGCAGCTGCCGGCTGATGTGCAGGTGACGTTCTACCGCATCGCACAGGAGGCCCTGAACAACGTGGCCCGGCATGCGGAGGCCAGCCGGGTGATGCTGTCTCTACGGCGGAGGGTGCGCTTCGGGCCGGCCCTGGGAGCGCCGCAGGATCACCGAGCCGGTTGTAAGCCGGAGGAAGAGGATGGCGCTGTACAGGCTCAGTGGACGGATGTGGTCGAGTTGTGCATCAGCGATGATGGGCGCGGCTTTGATCCTGAGCGCCGCAAGTCAGGACATCTGGGGCTCGATAGCATGCGTGAGCGTGCCCGATCCATCGGCAGCAAAATCAGAATTGAGAGCCGTGAGGGCCATGGCACACGCATCACCGTCACCTGGGCCAGTGGCCCTCCTCATGGGCCTTGATGGCTTGCAGGATGCAATTGCTGCTCGCCTGGCGCGGCGTGGAGACCGATCAGAGTTGGGAGAGGGGCGCATGGGGAGTCGTGGCCGCTGCATCCGAGTGCTGATAGCCGATGATCACCTGGTGGTGCGCAGTGGGTTGGAGACGTTCTTGATGGTCACCGAGGACCTGCAATTGGTGGGTGAGGCCTCGAACGGAGCGGAGGCCGTTCGCCTGTGCGGTGAGCGCCGGCCCGACGTGGTGCTGATGGACCTCAAGCTGCCCGGGGTCGATGGCGTGACGGCAACCCGCGAGATTGGCTCCCTCTATCCCGGTGTGCGGGTGCTGGCGCTGACCAGTTACGACGAGCCCGGCCTGGTGCAGGCTGCCCTGGATGCCGGCGCCATCGGCTACCTGCTCAAGACGGTCTCGACGGAGGACCTGGCGGCCGCCATCCGCGCGGCATTCTCCGGCCAACCCACGTTGTCTCCTGAGGTTGCGCAGTTGGTGGGCAAGCACCCCGGCCAACCCTTGGGCTTTGACCTCACGGGTCGCGAGCGCGAAGTGTTGACGCTCATGGCGGAGGGCTTCAGCAACCGCGAGATTGCCAATCGCCTGGCTATCAGCCGCTCCACGGCCAAGAACCATGTGAGCAGCATTCTCAGGAAGTTTGGCGCTTCTACCCGCGTCGAGGCGGTCAAGCTCGCGATCAAACACCGATTGTTGGGATGATGCCTATTTCACCGCAAACTCTGGCAGAAGCAGCCGGTCGTCGGAGATGCGCTCGCCAGAGGTGGTGCGCAACTCGTAGCGGGCCAGGGTGGTAGGATCGTACAGGCCCACGGCGACGCGATAGCGCCCCGGCGCCAATGGTTGGGCGGGGGTCAGGGTATGACGGTCCACGATAATCTCACCGCTCAGCCAGCCCATGGTTGGGCGAGAGCCTTCCGCAGGGGCAATATCCTGCTGGGCCACGATCTGCCCCGCCTCGTTGAGCAGATGCACAAAGACGACGGCATTGGCGGGGAAGGGCGCGACTGAGCGCCAGTAGAGGGTTAGCTGCAAGGGCAGCGCCGGTTCTCCATCCTTTTCCAAGTCATAGCCCAAAAGCTGGGCCTGGGTTCCCACTGCAATCGGCCCCAGAGGGTGCTCGATAGGCGGCGGCGTCATCAGCCTCGCCACGCCTGCGATGTGCACCTGCCCCAATGTCAAGGCCCCTTCCTGGCCGGCAAGGCTCAGGATAAGCGTATACTCTCCCTCTGCCAGGTTCGGCGGCAGGTGCAGCAGGTAGCGTTGGTGCACAATCTCCTGCGGCTGCCAGGCCGCTACCGGGTACCCCTGCGCCAATGGGTAACGCCATTGGGCGGCGACCTTGCCATCGGCGCTGTGCAGCTCGAGTGTGGCGTCCAGGGGATCCGTAACCTGGCCCGTGAGCTGCCAGGTCACATCGGCCAGGAGCGATTCGCCGGGCTGATAGTTGCCGCCGACTGGCGTCCACTCGCGCACTGAGAGCGGTCCCAGTTGGGGCGCTTGCGAGTGGGCAGGCTCGATCCAGCGCGGATCACCGCCGATCGTGACCTGCCCGGCCTGGATATAGAGCCCCATCAGCCCGCCCTGCGGGTTAAGCACCGGCAGGGCAGCGGCGTTCTCGTCGGCCATAATCAGCTGCACCTGATAGGTGCCGGGGGGTAGCTCCTTGCCGGTCGGCACCTCCAGCCACTGCCACACCTGATCACCGGCATGCCATTCGGGCGTCAGGTAGCCGTTCTCATCGGCTTGAGCCCAGCGCACGCCCTGTGCATCTACCAGGTGGACGGAAAAGAAGCGGCTGCCCTGCACGGGCCGCAGCACTTGCCAATGGATGCCGATGAACAACGGGGCGTCGCGGCCGGCGTTGGCGGGCACCTGCACACTTTCCAGCGCTACCTCGTCGGAAAAGGTCGCCAGGGGCGGCGTGGGTTGCAGGCTCAAAGGCGGCTGGCAGATGCGGTAGAGGCTCACGCCGGGGGCGCCGTCTGGGCCCGGAAAGTCTTGCCGGGTGCAGGCCGCGTTTTGCAGCACCTGCAACACTGGGGCAATGAGCCTGGCATTGGCGATCGGCACAAAGTAGTCGATCTCGCGTCCGTCCCAGGCCGGCAGGGCCGCGACGTGGCTCCCCTGCACCCATTTTGCGGTGGATGCCGCGGGCTCGGTAAAGATGGTGGAGGGATGGTGGTAAAAGTTAGAGGCGATGATAATGCGATGCCCGGCCGCCAGCTCGGGGCGGATCAGCCGGCCGATATCAGTCATATCGCCGTGTAGCCCCTCGTAGGCGGCCCGGCTGCCGACATAGTGCCCCCAATACTCCATGCCGCCCAGCAGGCCCTCGACGCCGACAAGCAGGACGAGCACGGCCGGGGTGACCTTGCCCTCGGGGCGCCAGCTCTCAAACCGGCGCCAGACCAGCGCCATGCCCAGGGCGACGAGGCCGCAGAGCGCGGGCAGGCAGCCGAAGATGCGCTGGCCGACGGGGTAGGGCTCGATGGTAAAGACCGGGGGCAGGGCCATGCCAAGCCACCAGAGGGCGAGCAGGCCATACTGGGGACGCCTGCGCGCACGCAGCACAACCAGGGCCAGCCCCAGCAGGAAAAACGGCCCCAACACGAGGTCAACCAGTGGCCGCCCCTCGACGTTATAGGAGGACTGAAGTTGCCGGCGCGGTAAAAAAGCGATCACCATCCGGTAGGCGTTGCGGGCGAAAATCGAAAGGACGCTCGTGTTCCCGGCTTGTTTCCAGGCGAGCACCTGATCGGCGCGCTCCCAAAAGTCGTGCGGCACCCGCACATAGTGGATGCCGAGGGGCGCAAAGACCAACACGGCGACCGCCGCTGCCAGGATCAGCCCTTTGCCGCGAGAGCGCAGGCGGGGGCGATCGACCAGCGCCAGGAAGCCCAGGATGAGGAGCAGCGATACCGGGAAAAAGCGCGCGGCGAGGTAGATGTAGAGCATGCTGCCCGCAGCCGCCCCGCCGATGGCCAGGAACAGCAGCCGATTCTCGCGGTAGCCGCGCCAGAGAAAGTAGATACTGATGCACTCGATCAGCGGCATCAGAATCCAGCAATAGCCCACACGCGATTCGGCAATGTGCCACGAGGATATGGCGATAAGCATCGCCGTCAGCATGCCTACCCGCCGCCCGGCCAGTGCTTTGAGCGCCAGGTAGGCCGCCGGCACAGTGGCGATGCCGATCAGGGCCGAGGTGAGGCGCAGGCCAAAAGTATTGGGGCCAGTAAAAAGGTAGACGAGCGCAGCGATGTACATGTAAAACGGCTCGCGGCCGGTATAGGCCGGAAAAAAGACCGGAAAGTGGCCCTGGTAGATGTATTGAGCCTGCAGGCCATAGACGGCCTCATCGAGGTTCAGCCCCGGGGGCACGGCGCCGATGCGGTACAGGCGGAACGCAGCGGCAAGGACCGTGACCGCAGCCAGGGCGGGCCACTCCCAGCGCGCCAGGCGGGACGTACGGTCGAGCTTGGCAAGAGACATGGGCAGGCAGTGCTCCTCTCCGGGTGAGCTGATCGGTTGCACACACAGGCTTCCTCTGGCAGCGCTGTAGGATAGCCCCTGCAGGCCTCTTTTGTCAAGAAGCCGTTGTGGGTGGGCGTATCCCCATTGCTTCTTGGGTAGATCCCGGCGTATTGGCCAGGTACTTTGCGTGGCTACCGCCCGGCTCACTCCAACCTGCCAAAACCCCTTCAGGAGGCGTGCTGGTTCGATGCGCAGCGTGAGACCCGGCCTATCAGCCTGACGAATGCTGGCATGGAAGGCCGACTTGACTCTTGCGCAACTCAGCACTATCTTTCAACGTAGACTGGTTTGTAACGCAAACCTGTCGGTGGAGCGAGGAGGCGGCTATGACGGTTGACATTGATGGTATCCGCAAGCGAACCTGGCGCTACTGGTACGAGGATGGCCTCAGCGAAATTGCTCTTGGGGTGCTCTACCTGGCAGTGGGCGGGCTCTTCCTGGCCGATGCCTTGCTGCCCAAAGGTCCGGGCCACGTGTTTCTGAGCACGCTGGGGCTGCCGGCAGTGTTGATTGGCGGCGCCTGGTTGGGCAGGCGGGCTGTACAGGCAGCGAAAGAGCGGCTCACCTACCCACGCACCGGCTATGTGCGCTATCCGCGGCCGGGTGGGCGCCGGCGGCTGCTGAGTGGGACCGTCGCAGGGCTGATCAGTGCGTTGGCGGTGCTCTTGCTCAGGGCGGCGCCCTCAGCCCGTGCGTGGCTGCCGGGGGTGCTGGGCCTGGTGATAGCCGCTTCTTACCTCTATGTGGGGCAGCGCTTTGGGTTGGGCCGCTTTCGTGCCCTGGCCGCCTTTTCGGCTGTGGCCGGTGTGGGGGCATCTCTGGCCGGGCTGAGCATGCTGGAAGGGAGCGCAGCTTACTTTGCCCTGGCGGGAACGGCGCTGGTAGCCGGTGGGGCCGTGACGCTGCGACGCTACCTGCGACAGTCGCAGTTACAGCCGATTGGGGTGGTAGATGAGCCCTGATCTGCGCGAGTTGGGCAACGTCGATCGCATCATTCACGAGCCGGCGCGCTTGATGATCGTGGCCATCCTCTCCGCCGTGGAGAGCGCCGACTTTACCTACTTGCAGCGCGAAACCGGCCTGACCAAAGGGAATCTCTCGGCGCACCTGGCCCGCCTGGAGGAGGCGGGCTATATCCGGATCGAGAAGTCATTCCGTGGCAAGGTGCCGCAGACGACGTGCAGCCTGACCACTGATGGGCGCCGGGCGCTGCGCGCATACCGCGCGTACCTCAAGCGCGCGGTGGAGAGTTTTGAAGTTTAGCTTAGCGGAGGCATAGAGTATGTCTATGATGGCCATTCGCATGGCCGGCCTCACCCGCGACTTTCGCTCACTGCGGGCGCTGGATAATCTGAGCCTGGAGGTGCCGGCGGGGATCGTCTTTGGCTTTCTGGGGCCCAATGGCTCGGGCAAGACGACGACGATCCGCCTGCTCTTGGGGCTGCTGGAGCCGACAGGCGGCCGGGCCGAAGTGCTGGGTTTTGACCCGGCGCGCCAGGGGGTAGAGGTGCGGGCGCGCTGTGGCGCACTGCTGGAGCAGTCGGGCCTCTATGAGCGTCTGAGCGCTGCCGATAACCTCGAGTTCTATGGCCGCGTCTGGCGCCTCAGCCCGACAGAGCGGCAGGCGCGCAGCCGGGAATTGCTGGAGCACCTGGGCCTGTGGGAGCGGCGCCACGAGGTAGTGGGCACCTGGAGCCGCGGCATGAAGCAAAAGCTGGCGGTGGCGCGGGCGCTGCTGCAACGCCCACCCCTGGTGTTCCTCGATGAGCCGACGGCCGGGCTGGACCCGGTGGCGGCGGCGGCGCTGCATGAGGACCTGAGCAGCCTGGCCAAACGAGAGGGCGCGACTGTCTTCCTGACTACCCACAATCTATCGGAAGCGGAAAAACTGTGCGCGCGGGTGGGTGTGATCCGCCAGGGCAAACTGCTGGCGGTGGGCAGCCCCGATGAGCTGCGCGCCTACAGCGCCGGAGGTGGGCTACACGCCGAGATTGTGGGCCACGGCTGGGGCGACGAGATACTGACTCAGTTGCGCTCCCGGCCTGAGGTGGCGGCAGTCGAGCCACGGGATGGGCGGTTGACGCTCGATCTGCGCGGCGAGGCGGAGCTGGCGCCACTGGTGGCCCTGCTGGTGGGCGCAGGCGCGAGTGTGGAAGAGGTGCGCAAGGGCAAGGTCAGCCTGGAAGAAGTCTTCCTGACCCTGATGGAGGAAGAAAAATGATCACCGACCTCTGGACCATTTTCTGGAAGGAATGGAAGGAGTTCCTGCTCGCCCCCGGTAGCCGGCGGGGCAACATGACGCGTCAGTTGCTGCTCATCTTTGTCTTTGGTGTGTTCCTGCCTCTGCAATTGGGGCGCGCCTGGGTGAACTCGCCCATCGCGCTGATCTACTGGATCTGGGTGCCCATGCTGCTGGTGAGCAGCATGGTGGCCGATGCGATTGCCGGTGAGCGAGAGCGGCATACGCTCGAGACGCTGCTTTCCACCCGCATGCCCGATAGGCCGATCCTCTACGGCAAAGTGTTGGCGTCGGTAGCCTATGGTTGGGGGGTGACCCTGGTGAGCCTGATCCTGGGGCTGGCTGTGGTGAACGTGACGCAGGGGCATGGGCGGTTGCTTCTCTATCCGCCGCTGATGGCTGTGGGTGGGGCAGTACTGAGCTTTCTTGTCGCTGGGCTCGCCGCGAGTGGGGGAGTGCTGGTCTCGCTGCGCGCTCCCACCGTCCGCCAGGCGGCGCAGACGCTGAGTATCGTTACCCTGGGCTTCTGGCTGGTACCGGTGGTGGGCCTCACGCTGGTCCGCAAAGTGCTGCCGGCGAGCGCCCTGGACCTCCCCGGTGGAGCGCTTGCGGCCGTCAACTGGGCGCTAATGTTGCCGATTGTCGTTGTTTTGCTCGCAGCCGTTGACCTGGGATTGCTGGCCATTGCCGTAAAGCGCTTTCAGCGCTCGCGCCTTATCTTGGATTAGTGTCTCGATGGCTGGCGGCCGGCTCTCGCGCTCAGCATCAGCCCGGTACAGGCCATTGAGGGGGTTTCGCTGGGAAGCGAAACCCCACCCGGGTGGGAGCCGGGCCTGGGCTGCGCGCGAAACCCGGCGATAGCCGGGTCACCGGCTTTTGGCACATTCACCTCTCCACGGATGGTGGACAAAAAGGAGGAAATGAAGTAGAATGGCGCCCAGGTGAAGCAGGGAGGTCCTTGGGGGATGACAGAGCTCGAGAAACTGGCGGCTGAGATCGCCCAATGTAGCAAGTGCCCGCTGGCGCGGGGGCGCAGCCATACCGTCCCCGGCGAAGGCCCGGCCGACGCGCGAGTGCTGTTTATCGGCGAGGCGCCCGGGTTCCATGAAGATCGCCTGGGGCGACCTTTCGTCGGCGCGGCGGGGCAATTCCTGGAGCAGCTGCTGGCTTCTATCAACCTGACACGGGAACAGGTCTACATCTGCAACGTGATCAAGTGCCGGCCGCCCAACAACCGGGACCCTCTGCCGAATGAAATCGATGCTTGCCGCTCTTATCTGGATCGCCAGTTGGAGCTGATCCGCCCGCGCGTAGTCGTGACCTTGGGCCGTTTCTCTATGGCCCGCTATTTCCCCAACGCTTCGATCTCACAGATTCACGGGCGCGCCAAGAAGATTGGTGAAACCCTCTATCTTCCGCTCTTCCACCCCGCTGCAGCTCTGCATCAGCCCCGCTACAAGGCGGCGATTGAGGAGGATTTCCTCAAAATCCCCGAGCTACTGAAGCAACTGGCGGCAGCGGAGAATGAAGAAGACCACCCCGATGTGCAGGCCACGCAACTGAGTCTGTTCTAGCTATCAGCCATCAGCTATCAACTCGGGTTCAGCAGAGGCACTGTGTGGGTGGCCAAAGGGTTGCGTGCGATTGCATGGAGGTAGACCAAAACTGCCTCTGTGATGTTTTGTGTTCTGTGGCGCTATGCGCTGTAGCCACAGTGGATGGTTGAAAGCTGATAGCTAGCCTCTGATAGCTACTGGCTGTTATTTTCCCGGAGGTTCGGTTGGCAGACGGCAAGGTGCGCATCATCCCCCTGGGCGGCCTGGGCGAGATTGGCCGTAACATGATGGTGTTGGAGTACGACGACAACCTGATTGTCATCGACGCCGGCCTCATGTTTCCCGAGAATGAGATGTTGGGGGTAGATATCGTCATTCCCGATATGCGCTACGTGTTCGAGCGGCGCCAGCATGTCAGGGGCATCATCGTCACCCATGGCCACGAGGACCACACCGGTGCGCTTCCGTACCTGCTGGAAAAGGTCTGGGCCCCAGTCTATGCAACCCCCCTCACACAGGGCCTGATTGAGGTCAAGCTGCGCGAGCACGGGCTGCGCGATGTGACATTCAGGACCATCCGCACGGATACCCCGCTCTCCCTGGGCCCCTTTACCATTGACTTTTTCAATGTCAGCCACTCTATCCCCGACGGTGTGGGGCTGGCCGTGCGCACGCCGGTCGGGCTGATCGTGCACTCGGGCGATTTCAAGTTCGACCACAGCCCGGTGGATGGGCGGCGCGCGGATTTCGCCAAGCTGGCCGACCTGGGGCGCGAGGGTGTTTTGCTTTTGCTCTCCGATAGCACTAACGCCGAAAACCCCGGCTATACGCCATCAGAGCAGGAGGTGGGGCAGACCTTCGATCGCCTCTTTGCCAAGGCGCCCGGCCGCGTATTGGTGGCGACCTTTGCTTCGAACATTTCCCGCGTGCAGCAGGTGATTGATACGGCCGGCCGTTACAACCGCAAGGTGGCTGTGGTAGGCCGTACGATGGTCAACAATGTGCGCGTAGCCATGGAGCTGGGCTACCTGCGTGTGGCCGACGGCATGCTTCTGTCGATCGACGAAGTGAACCGTCTGCCGCCGCGCCAGGTCGCGATGGTCTGCACCGGCAGCCAGGGCGAGCCGACCTCTGCCCTGGTGCGTATGGCCTACAACGACTATCGCGCCGTCAGCCTGATGGCGGGCGATACGGTCATTGTCTCCGCTTCGCCCATCCCAGGCAACGAAGAGTTTGTGAACCGTACGATCAACAACCTCTTCCGCCTGGGAGCGAATGTCTTTTACGATGAGTTGCTGGATGTGCACGTCTCGGGCCATGCCGGTCAAGAAGAGCAAAAGCTCCTGCTGACTATGCTCCACCCGCGCTTCTTTGTGCCTATACATGGCGAGTACCGGCATCTGGTGCTGCATGCTGGCCTGGGCGAAAGGGTGGGCATCCCTCCGCAGAATATCGTCGTCATGGAATCGGGTGAGGTGCTGGAGCTGTCTTCCACCTCGGCACGTGTGGTGGACCGGGTGGCCGAAGGGTATGTGTTCGTCGACGGCCGCGGTGTGGGCGACGTGGGGCAGACCGTGTTGGAGGATCGAAGACTCCTCTCGCAGAACGGTTTTCTGGTCGCCGTCGTCACCCTCGATGGGGAGTCGGGGGAGTTGATGGCTGGGCCCGAGATCATCTCGCGTGGCCTGGTGTATAACCAGGAGGCGGAGGAGTTCATCGAAGGCGCCCGCGATGTGGTGATGGAGACCATCGCCGAAACCCCACGCAAGGAGCTGCGGTCCCGCCTGCGCCAGGCGTTGATTGACTATGTGTACAGCGAAATCGGGCGCCGGCCAATGGTCATTCCGGTGGTGATGGAAGCGTAAAACGTGAAAGGTGATGCGCAAGGCTGCCATGGCGGACGATTTGCTGCTCTGTGCCACGCTTGCCTGAACGAGGGCGGGCCAAAAGTAGCACAATTTGTGTGGCAGCAGCCTTACGTTTGACGGTTTGGCTCTTGTGTGCTAGACTGTAGACAGTCAACAATATCATCTTTTAGGAGCGACTCTCAGCCATGTTCAAACAGACTTTGCGCTCGCGACGAGGGAGGCTTGGCCAGCGCCGGACGTGAAGTCGGGATTGTTGCATTTGGGCAGAGATCAACGCTGATTGAGCCAGCTTTCCGGGCTTCCGGGAGCTGGCTTTTTTGTGGCCTTGGAGCGGCGGCGCACCCGGCCGGACCTGACAGGTTTCAGAAAACCTGTCAGGTCCGGGTGCATGGTGGGAGGTGAATGATGATCAAGGTCGGCGTTTTTGGCGCCACGGGGTATGCCGGCTATGAGCTGGTGCAGCTCCTGCACCGGCACCCGGCGACAGACCTGGTTTTCGCGACCTCGGAAGCGAGTGCGGGCGGGCGCCTCAGCGACAGCTATCCGAGCCTCGGCGACGATATGCCGTTGGTGCGGGCCGAGGAAGCACCCCTGGATGCGGTTGATTGTGTCTTTTGCTCCTTGCCCCACGGCGCGTCGATGGCGACGGTGCAGCGGGCGCGGGCGGCCGGGGTGCGTGTCATTGATCTCTCGGCTGATTTCCGGCTGGGCGACCCGGCCGTGTATCAGCAATGGTACAAAAAGGCGCATGATGCGCCGGCGCTGCTGACGGAGGCTGTCTACGGCCTGCCGGAGCTGCACCGTGAGGCGATCCGCAAAAGCGCCCTGGTGGCCAATCCGGGTTGCTACCCCACGAGCGTCATCCTGGGCTGCTTTCCTCTGGCCGTCGAGGGCCTGCTGGCCGACGGGCACATCATTGCCGATAGCAAGTCGGGCGTTTCGGGCGCTGGACGCACGCCTACCCCGGCGACGCATTTCTGCGAGGTGAACGAGAATCTCTCTCCCTACAACATAGGGCACGTGCACCGGCACATCCCCGAGATGGAAGGGGAGCTCTCGCGCCTGGCCCGGCAGCCGGTGCGGGTGACTTTTACGCCGCATCTGGCGCCGGTGACGCGGGGTATGCTCTCGACCCTCTACGTACGGGTGGCGCCGAAGCAGAGCGTCAAGGCGCTGGTGGATCTCTACCAGGGGCGTTATGCCCGCGAGCCGCTGGTCCATGTCTTACCTGAAGGCAAGCTTGCCACCATGGCCTGGGCTGCGAACACGGACCGCTGCGTAATCTCGCTGCATGAGGGCGGCTGGCCGGGCGAAGTGATCATCGTCTCGGCCATCGACAACCTGGGCAAAGGCGCAGCCGGGCAGGCGGTGCAGAACATGAACCTCATGTTTGGCCTGGAGGAGATCACCGGGCTGCGCGTGTAGAGGAGTTGATTGGTTATCGTGAGATTACCCAACCATCAAGCTACGAAGGTACGAAGGAGCGCCAAGAAGATAACGATAGTCTTTGTGGTTGGGTGTTCACCGGGGCTGCGAGGCCGACTATGGACATAATCGTGCTGAAGATTGGCGGCAACGAGATCGACGACGAGGCATTCCTGGCGGGGTTGGTGGAGGCGCTGGGCGCGTTGCGGCGGGTGGCCCGGCCCGTGCTGGTGCATGGCGGCGGCAAAGAGATTGCGCAGCTGCAAAAGGCGCTTGGCCTCGAGCCCCGCTTTGTGGAGGGCCTGCGTGTGACGGATGAGGCCAGCTTGCGGGTGGCCGAGATGGTGCTTTCTGGCGCGGTGAACAAGCGCCTGGTGGGGCGGCTGATTGCGGGCGGCATCCCGGCTTTGGGCCTGAGCGGGGTTGATGGTGGCCTGTTGCGGGCGCGCAAGATGGAACACCCGGCCGGCGACCTGGGCTGGGTGGGCGAAGTGACGGCGGTGGATGCGTCGCTGGTGCACCTGCTGCTGGAGCGGGGTTTGGTGCCAGTGATCTCACCCATTTCCCTTGGCCTTGATGGGCGCACGTACAATATCAATGCCGATCAGGCAGCCGTGGCGCTGGCCAAAGCGCTCGGGGCCGGGAGCCTGGCCTTTGTGACCAACGTGCCGGGCGTGCTGGCTGAGGGCCGGGTCATGCCTCGCCTGAGCGTGGCCGAGGCAGAGGATTGGGTGGCCCAGGGGGTGATCTCTGGCGGCATGGTGCCCAAAGTCCGCGCGGCGCTCTCCGTCGTGGCTGCTGGTGTGCCCGAAGCGCGCATCGTGGACCTTGCCGGCCTGCGCACCGGCGGCGGCACGCGGTTTTCGGCGGATTGAGGGAACCGAAGGAACTGCTGGATTCCCATCAGTTCCCCCAGTTCCCTCAATTCCCTCAGTTCCTGAGCAGAAAGGGGCAATCCGGTGGGAGCAGACGAAATCATCCAACTTGAGCAACAGTATGTGCTCCAGACCTACAAACGGGCGCCGTTTGTGATCGATCACGGCGCGGGCTGCTATCTGTGGGATACAGCGGGCCGGCGCTACCTGGACCTGGTGGCGGGGATTGCGGTGAACGCCATGGGCTATGGCGACCCGGAAGTGCAGGCGACGATTGCCGAGCAGAGCGCCAAGCTGATGCATACTTCGAACCTCTACCACACGGCTCCGCAGGCGCTGCTGGCCCGAGACCTGGTCGAGTGCTCTTTTGCAGACCGGGTCTTTTTCTGCAACTCGGGCACCGAGGCTGTCGAAGCCGCGCTCAAGTTCGCGCGCAAGTGGCAGCGGGAGAACCATCCGGGCGAAGAGCGTGCGGGCATTGTGGCCTGCACGGGCTCTTTCCATGGGCGTACGATGGGCGCGCTTTCGGTGACCGCGCGTGAAAAGTACCGGGCGCCCTTTGAGCCGCTGGTGCCCGGCGTGAGCTTTATGCCGTTCAACGACGTCGATGCAGCGCGCGCGACGATTGGTCCGCACACCGGAGCGGTGATTGTGGAGCCGCTGCAGGGCGAGGGGGGCGTCAACCCGGCGCGCCCCGAGTTCCTGCGGGCGCTGCGGGCGCTGTGCGATGAGCACGGGGCCCTGCTGATTTTTGACGAGGTGCAGTGCGGCCTGGGGCGCACCGGTTACCTGTGGGCGCACGAGCCCGCCGGCGTCAGCCCGGATATCATGACCCTGGCCAAGCCCCTGGGCGGGGGCCTGCCTATCGGCGCGGTGTTGCTGACGCAGGCGGTGGCCGATTGCCTCCATCCTGGCGATCATGGCAGCACTTTTGCCGCCAACCCGGTCATCTGTGCGGCCGCGCGGGTGATCCTGCGGCGCATCAAGGACCCGGCCTTTCTGGCGGGGGTGCAGGCGCGGGCGGCGCATGCAGGCGCCCGCCTGGCCGAGCTGCAGCAGCGGTATTCCGTGGTGCGCGCGGTGCGCGGTCGCGGCTTGATCTGGGGCATTGAGCTGGAGATCGATGCTTTGCCATTGGTGGACCGCGGCTATGAACTGGGCCTGATCATGACGACCGCAGGCGACCGGGTGTTGCGCCTGGTGCCGCCGCTGATCATCAGTGATGCCGAGATCGACGAGGGGATCGACATCATAGCACAAATCCTGGCGCAGAGCCAGACAGACAGGTGATGACATTCATGACGACGACCGATCGCGTTTCAGAAGCCCTGACGGGCGTTGCCCCATCCATCATCGTACGGCCGGCCCTGTTGCCGGATGTGCAGCCAATCGTGGATCTGGTGAACGGCTATGCCGCCCGCGGCGAAATGCTGCCCAAGTCTCTGAACAAGGTGTACCAGAACATCCGGGATTTTGTGGTGGCTGAAGAGGCGGGGCGCGTGGTCGGCTGCGGCGCCCTGCATGTGCTCTGGGATGACCTGGCCGAGATCCGCTCGCTGGCGGTGGTTGAGGGCTACCAGGGTCGGCGCATCGGCGCCCAGATCGTAGAGGCCCTGCTGCTGGATGCGGAGCGCCTGGCGGTGCCGCAGGTCTTTGCCCTCACCTACAAGCCGCGTTTCTTTGAGCGTTGCGGCTTTACCGTGGTCGAGCGTGAGACCCTGCCGCGCAAGATCTGGGGCGATTGTATCGACTGTATCAAGTTCCCGCACTGTGACGAGGTGGCCGTCGTGCGGGATATGAGGGGGCAACGATGCTAGGCAGAGCCCGCTTTGCCTCGATTCGGCGGCCTTGCGTGCCGGACGTGCAGACTATGGTGACCATAATCAACGCCCGGGCAGCCGAGGGCCTCATTTTGCCGCGCTCACAGAACTATGTGTATCAGAACCTCCGCGACTTTTGTGTGGCGGAGGAGAACGGAAAGCTTGTCGGTTGTGGGTCCCTTCATGTGCTGTGGGGCGACCTGGGTGAGATCCGCGGCCTGGCAACCACTGAGGAGGCGCCGGTCGGTCTGGAGGGGCAGTTGGTACAGGCCCTCCTGGCTGAGGGGCGCCGGCTGGGGCTACCGCACGTCTTTGCCTTCATGTCACGGCCGCAGGTTCTGCTGGAGCAGGGTTTTGTTCTGGCCGATCGCGACAGCCTGCCGCGCATTGCCTGGCGCGAGTGTATCGACTGCGTCAAGTTTCCGAATTGTGATGAGGTCCCCGTGTGGATTGATCTGTAGTTATCAGGCAAGCCGCCAAGACTTAAAGTCTGGCCTTTGTTTTCCGGGAGTGAACCCTATGGAAGCACTGCTGGCGCTGGAAGATGGCGCCGTATTCAGCGGCCGCTCGTTTGGAATCCCCGGCGAATGCTGCGGCGAGGTCGTCTTCAATACCAGCTTGACCGGTTACCAGGAGATCCTGACCGATCCTTCGTACCGGGGCCAGATGGTGGCGATGACGGCCCCGCAAATCGGCAATACCGGGATCAATCCCGAGGATATGGAATCCGAACGCCCCCAGGTGGAGGCGTTTCTGGTGCGTCAGGTCTCTCCTGTGGCCTCCAACTGGCGCACGCGCCAGAGCTTGGGCCGCTTTCTTCGTGCGCACAACACCATGGCCCTCAGTGAGATCGATACGCGCGCCCTCACCCGCCACGTGCGCAACTATGGCGCTTTGAAAGCAGTCGTCTCGACAGAGGATCTTTCTCCCGAGTCGCTGGTGGAAAAGGCGCGCGCTTCGGCCGATATCTCGGCCCGCAACTGGGTGGCTGCGGTGTCCTGCCGGGCGCCCTATGAATGGACCGAGGGTATGCCGGCCGGTTGGGGGCCGCGGCCAGCGCCGGGGATCCTGCCGCCCAATGGGGATCCCCGACCGCCGACAAGGCGCCATATTGTGGTCTATGATTGCGGGGTGAAGCAATCCATCCTGCGCTACTTTGTGGATCACGGCTGCCGACTGACCGTGGTGCCCTGGAACACCACCGCGGCAGATGCCCTGGCTCTGGACCCCGATGGCATCTTCCTCTCCAACGGCCCTGGCGACCCACAGCGGGTGCCCGAGTTGGCCGAGGCGGTGCGCGGGCTGTTGGGGCGGCGCCCGATCCTGGGCATTTGCCTGGGGCATCAGGTGCTGGGGCTGGCTTATGGGGGCCGCACCTACAAGCTGCGCTTCGGCCACCACGGCGGCAATCAGCCCGTGCTCGACCTGCAGCGTGGCGGCGTGCAGATCACGGCGCAGAACCACAATTTTGCCGTCGATGCCGCCTCATTGCGCGAGGATGATATTGTGGTCACGCACATCAACCTCAACGACCGTACGGTGGAGGGCATGCGCCATCGCCGCTGGCCCGCCTGGAGCGTGCAGTATCATCCGGAGGGCGGCCCGGGCCCGCACGACGCGGTGCCGCTGTTTGATGAGTTTGTGTCACTTGTTGACGAGTGGCGGAACTGATGGAACGGGAGGCCTTCTTTGCCCAAGCGTACTGATATTCACACGATTTTGATCATCGGCTCCGGCCCCATCGTCATCGGCCAGGCCTGCGAGTTTGATTATTCGGGCACACAGGCGGTCAAGGCGCTCAAGGAAGAGGGGTACCGGGTGGTGCTGGTGAACTCTAATCCGGCCACCATTATGACGGACCCGGAGCTGGCCGACCGCACCTACGTGGAGCCGCTGACGGCAGCGGTGTTGGAGCAGATCATTGTGCGCGAGCGGCCCGATGCGCTGCTGCCCACGGTGGGCGGGCAGACGGCGCTCAACCTGGCCATTGAGCTGGCCGATACGGGCGTGCTCGAGCGTTACGGTGTGCAGCTCATCGGGGCGCGCCCGCAGGCCATTCGCCTGGCCGAAGACCGCTTGCTCTTCCGCGAGACAATGCAGAAGATCGGCCTGGAGGTGCCGCGCAGTGGCCTGGCGCACTCGCTGGATGAAGCGCGGCAGATCGGCCATGAGCTGGGCTTCCCGCTGATCATCCGCCCCTCTTTTACCCTGGGCGGCACCGGCGGCGGCATTGCCTATAATGCCGAGGAATTGAACACCATCGTGCGCCGCGGGCTGGACCTGAGCCCCATTCACCAGGTGCTCGTGGAAGAATCGGTGCTGGGCTGGAAGGAATTCGAGCTCGAGGTCATGCGCGACTTGGCCGATAACGTGGTCATCATCTGCTCCATCGAGAATTTCGACCCGATGGGCGTGCATACGGGCGACTCGATCACCGTGGCCCCGGCCCTGACGCTGACCGATCGTGAGTACCAGCGCCTGCGAGATATGGCCCGCCAGGTTATCCGTGCAGTCGGCGTGGAGACGGGTGGCTCGAACATCCAGTTCGCCGTGCACCCTGAGACGGGGCGGGTGGTGGTCATTGAGATGAACCCGCGCGTGTCGCGCAGTTCGGCTCTGGCCTCCAAAGCGACTGGGTTCCCCATCGCCAAGATCGCCGCCAAGCTGGCCGTGGGTTATACCCTCAATGAGCTGCCCAACGACATCACCCGTGAGACGCCGGCCTCTTTCGAGCCGACCATCGATTATATCGTGGTCAAGGTGCCGCGCTGGAACATGGAAAAGCTGCCCAATGCCGACCCCACCCTGGGCACGCAGATGAAATCGGTGGGAGAGGTGATGGCCATTGGCCGCACCTTCCAGGAGGCCCTGCAAAAGGCACTGCGCTCGCTGGAGGATGGCCGTGCCGGCTTTGGGGCCGATAGCTCCGATGGACGGGTGGACCCCGACCGTCTGCGCGAGCGCCTCTCCATCCCCACGCCTGAGCGGTTGCTCTACATCCGCTATGCCCTGCAGAGCGGCTGGACGGTCGATTCACTGGCGCACATCACCAAGATCGATCCCTGGTTCCTGACGCAGCTCGAAGAGCTGATCAACCTGGAAGGGCGCGTGCGCGCCTTTACATTGGAGACGGTCCCTGAGCGGCTCTTACGCGACGCCAAGCGGGCTGGCTTTTCTGACGCCCAGCTGGCGCGCCTGCTCTCAGTGCCGGGCCAGGGCCATGCTCCAGCGCTTGCCGTGCGCCGGCGGCGGCTGGACCTGGGTATCCGCCCGGTATACAACCGTGTAGACACCTGCGGCGCCGAGTTTGAGGCGTACACGCCTTATCTGTATTCGACCTATGAGACGAGTTGTGAGGCGGCTCCCAGCAAACGGCGCAAGATCATGATCCTGGGCAGCGGCCCTAACCGTATCGGCCAGGGCATCGAGTTTGACTATTGCTGCTGCCATGCCTCGGCGGCCCTGCGCGACCTGGATATCGAGTCGATCATGGTCAACTGCAACCCAGAGACTGTTTCGACCGACTATGACACCTCTGATCGCCTTTACTTTGAGCCGTTAACCCTGGAGGATGTGCTCAATATTGTCGATGTAGAGCAACCGGAGGGGGTGATCATCCAGTTTGGCGGGCAGACGCCCCTGCGCCTGGCCCTGGCGCTGGAGGCTGCCGGCGTGCCGATCTTGGGCACTTCGCCGCATTCCATCGACCTGGCCGAGGACCGGCAGCTCTTTGGTGATGTGCTGCGTGAGTTGGGCATCCCGGCCGCAGAGTGGGGCATTGCCACTTCGCAGGATGAAGCGCGGCTGGTGGCAGCGCGCATCGGCTACCCGGTGTTGGTGCGGCCATCTTACGTGTTGGGTGGGCGGGCCATGGCCATCGTCTACGACCAGGCCGGGCTAGACATTTACATGCGCGAGGCGGTTGATGCCTCGCCCAACCACCCTATCCTCATCGACCGCTTTCTCGAGGATGCCTTTGAGCTCGATGTGGATGCGGTCGCTGACGGCCAGGGGGGCTTTTGCATTGCCGGCATTATGGAGCAGATCGAGCTGGCCGGCGTGCACTCGGGTGACAGCGCCTGCGTCATCCCAACCTACATGGTCAAGCCACAGCACCTGGAGACGATCCGCCGCTACACGCGTCAGCTGGCCGAGCGGCTGCACGTGTGCGGGCTGATGAATGTGCAATACGCCATCAAAGACGACATCCTCTACGTGCTGGAGGTCAACCCGCGCGCGTCACGCACCACGCCCTATGTCAGCAAAGCTACCGGCGTGCCCTGGGCCAAAGTTGCTATGCGTGCCATCATGGGCAAAACGCTTGCCGAGCAGGGCATCACGGGCGAAGTGGCCGTCCGCGGCTATTACGTGAAAGAGGTGGCGCTGCCTTTTGTCAAATTCCCAGGCATGGATACACTTCTAGGGCCGGAGATGCGTTCCACAGGCGAGGTGATGGGCGTGTCGGCCGAGTTTGGCTGGGCCTATGCCAAGGCGCAGATGGGGGTAGGCGGCTCACTGCCGCTGCAGGGCGCTGTCTTTATCACCGTCAACGATAACGACAAACCGACAGCGCTGCCCATTGCGCGTGACCTGGCCGGGCTGGGCTTCAAGCTGCTGGCCACTCGCGGCACGGCGGCCTACTTGCAGGCGCAGGGGCTCGCCGTGCGCACCATTGACAAGGTCGGCGAGGGCCGCCCCAATGCCGTGGACCTCATCATCAACGGCGAGATCCAGTTGATCATCAACACCCCCACGGGCAAGCTTGCTTTTGCGGACCGGGGGGCGATCCGGCGGGCTGCCGCTGCCTATGGCGTGCCGACCCTGACCACCCTGTCGGCCGCCTCCGCAGCGGTGCAGGCCATCCGGGCCATGCGCAACGAACCGCTCGCGGTGCATTGCCTACAGGAGATGAACCATGACAGACTCTGAGCGACCGCTGGTGGTCGTGACCGAACCGATCCATCCCGATGCGATGGCGCGCCTGCAGGAAGAAGTGGAGGCCATGGTGGCGCCCGGGTGGGACGAGGAGGCGCTCATCGGCTGTGTGGGCCGGGCGCAGGGGCTCATCCAGCGTGGCCTCGGGGGCGCAAGCCGGCGCCTGATGGCGGCGGCGCCCCAACTCAAGATCATCGCCCGGCACGGCGCCGGCTATGATAACGTGGATCTCGAGGCCGCCCGCGAACGGGGGATCATCGTCACCAACACCCCCGATGCGACGGCCTTTTCTGTAGCGGAGCACACGTTGGGCCTGATCCTATCGGTGAGCCGACGGATCGCTCTGGGCGACCGGGGCCTGCGTGCCGGTCGCTGGGGGGTGCGCAGCGATTGCTGGGGAGTGGACCTCTACGGTGGCACCCTGGGCGTCGTGGGCTATGGCCGCATTGGGCAGCGGGTGGCGGCACTCGCCCGTGGCCTGGGTATGGCCGTCGCCTATGCCGATCCCGTGCCGGCTGACGAGAACCCGGCTGCGCCGGCGCAGCGCCTGAGCCTCGAGGAACTCCTGCCGCTGGCCGACGTGCTGACCTTGCACGTCACCCTGAACCCGGGCACCCGGCACCTGATCGGTGCGCGCGAGCTGGCGCAGATGAAGCCCGGGGCGATCCTCATCAACGCCTCGCGTGGGCCGGTGGTCGATCAGGCCGCTCTGATTGAGGCCTTGCATGCCGGGCGGCTGGGCGGCGCCGGGCTAGACGTGTTCGAGGAGGAGCCGGTGCAGGGTGTGAGCCCCCTGTGCCAGTTCGACAATGTCGTCCTGACCCCTCACATTGCCTCACAGACCCCCGCCACCATGCGCCGTATGGCCATGGATGCTGTGGAGGAGGTGCTGCGGGTTCTTTCAGGGCAGCCGCCCAGATATCGCGTGGCCTGATTCGTAAAGGGTTTGGAGTGGGTTCAGGGGTGGGCAGTACAAGTTCTCTGCGCGTCCGGAATCCCCAGCTTGCTGGGGCGTCTCTGCCTGGCTCCGGCTGCAAGGAGGGCCGCATCCGGCGCGATTGCCTCTACTGGACCGTGATGGGCTTTTTCAACTATGTGCTGCTCTCGGATGTACACTCGATGCAGGTCATCGAGGACCCCTGCGGCATGCTGGCGTGTTTGCAAGAGGCTGTGGCGGAGTATCCGCAGCCGTTGCGGCAGGCGATCCTGGAGCGCTTCGTGGCGGAGGCCCGCTTCTGGCCGAACAGCTTTCACTATGTGAGTGCGGTAGAGCGGGCCGATGTGATCTACACGACCGACATCGTGCAGCAGGTCGTGCAGGCCGTGATTCAGGTCATCTTTGCGCTCAACGGCGTGTATTCTCCCGGTGAGAAAAAGCTGGCACAGACCCTGGGGCGGCTGGCTGTGCAGCCGGAGCAGTTCGTGCCCCGCGTGCAGGCGCTGCTCTACCCGGGGATCGAAGCGAGCGTCGAGCGGCTGCGTGAGCAACGTCAGGCGCTCGTGCGGTTGGTAACGGACGTGGAGGAGTGCGTAATCCGTAATGCGTAATGCGTAAGGTTCTCATTGCGCAGCGTCTGCTGCTTTGTGTTTGTCTGCGTTGGGAAGGCTTACGGTGAGCAGCACTCGCCGTGTCATGAGCGCCTTACGCATTACGTATTACGGATTACGCAAGGCATTGTGTTGGGCATGGGACAGGGAGGCGACAAGCCATGTTACGCGAGAACAAGGTCAAGCGGGCCCTGTTGCGGGGCGAGCAGGTGGTGGGGACGATGGTGCAGGAGGTGCGCAATCCCTGCATCGCCCAGGTACTGGCATCGGCGGGCCTGGATTTCTTCATGCTGGACCTGGAGCACGGCGCCTTTACTCTGGATCAGGTGGCCGATATTGCCCAGGTGGGGCGCCTGGCGGGCATTATCCCCCTGGTGCGGGTGCCGGATGACGATTACCCCTGGCTGGCGCGGCCGCTTGATGCCGGTGTGATGGGCCTCATGGTGCCCCGAGTGCAGAACCGGGCCCAGGTGGAAGCGGCGGTGAGCACCATCAAGTATCCGCCCGTAGGCCGGCGCGGCTGCGCCGTCACGGCCCGGCAGACGGAATTCGGCTCGGTGCCTGTGAAGGAATGGATGAACTGGGCTAACCAGGAGACGCTCTTTATCGCGCAGATCGAGGAGCGGGCGGCGGTGGAGGATATTGACGGCATCCTCAGCGTGCCGGGGGTTGACGTGGCCCTCATCGGCCCCAATGACCTTTCCATCTCTCTGGGCTTCCCGGGGCAGACGGATCACCCGACGGTACAGGCGGCGATAGAGCGCGTGGTGCAGTCGGCGGCAAGGCATCATGTGGCCTCAGGGTTGCACATCCGCGACCTGGAGGCGCTCAAGACCTGGCGCGATAAGGGCATGCGCTTCCTCATGTACTCGAATGAGGTCGGCCTGTTGCGCGATGCGGCTGCGTCGGCGGCCAAGGCGCTGCGGACGTGAAGGCTACTTCTGAATACGCAAGGTCGTAATCGCGGAGCGAAGGTTGCTTCTCAGTGTGCCTGTTTTCGAGACTGACCCAGAGCATGCAGCATACACTGAAATTCCGACCTTATGCATGGCGCATTACGTACGAGGGGCGGGCATGAACTGGTTCCCGGAAAAGCGCAACGGCTTGCTGTGCGGTGCAGCGATCTTTGCAGTGCTGCTCACGGCCGATGGCCTGGTTTTTCATAGCCTGCTGCGGGCGCCGATCAACCTGTGGACGTATGCGCGGGCCCTCCTTTCCCTCGCGATTCTGCTTCTGGCCATCGCAGTGGGCTATGCCTGGTATGGGCTGCTGAACCTGGCCTATCATAGCGGGCGCAACGGTATCGTCATCCGTTGGGCAGCCTGCTTTGATGTGATACCGGCGGCGGATATCAAGCGCGTTGTGACGCTGCCGCGCGTGCGGGTGCGTGGAGGGCTGGGCTGGCCGGGGTACAGGTTCGGGCGCGCCTTTGTGCTGGGGGTAGGCCGGGCGCGGGTCTACCTCAGCGGGCCGTTCCGCGAGGCCGTGGTGGTGGAGACGCGCCAGGGAGATTGGGTGATCTCACCTGCAGATTGCGAGGGGTTTCTGGTCGATACGCGCGCTCGCAGCGCCCTGGGACCCGCAGTTGCGTGGACACAAGGCCTGCGCCGCCCTGAGTTCCTGAACCTCGGCCTGTGGCATGATCGCCTGGCCAGGGCGTTGGCGGCCCTGGCGCTTCTGCTCGCTGTGGGGCTGGCGGGCTTTTTGGCTGCCCGCTATCCGCAGTTGCCTGGCAGCCTCATCTTGTCTTTGGGCTCCCAGGGATTGGGCGATCACATCGGTGCGCGGAGCCAGTTGTTTCTATGGCCTGGTGTCGGACTGGCCGTGCTCCTGGTAAACGCAACTCTGGCCGCCTGGGTACACCGGCGCGAGAGACTATTGGCGTTACTCCTCCTGGGCACTGCCCTGTTGGTGCAGGCGCTGGCATGGTTGGCCGCAGTGCACCTTGTCGGCTGAGCGGTGCGGAAAGGAGCATCATGCGCCTGGAGATTGTGCGCAGCAAGCGACGCAAAAAGACGGTGGCCGCGCGCATTGTGGGCGATACCCTGCAGGTGCGGGCGCCGGCCGACCTGCCCGAAAGCGAGCTAAACCGGGTCATTGCCAGGTTGCGCCTCCAGTTGGAGAGCGCCCACCGGCGAAAGCGTCAGGTCGATAATGAGGCGCTGGCGGCGCGCAGCCAGGAGCTCAACCGCCTCTATTTCGATGGGCGCCTGCGTCTGGTGCAGATCAGCTATGTCGACAACCAGGAGCGGCGCTTTGGTTCCTGCAGCCCTCACAGTGGCGTCATCCGCATCTCTACGCGGGTGGCCGCCATGCCAGCTTGGGTACGCGACTATGTGCTGGTGCACGAGCTGGCGCACCTCCTCGAGCCCAACCACTCGCCCCGCTTTTGGGCTCTCGTCAACCGCTACCCCCGCACCGAACGCGCACGGGGGTTTCTATCTGGCTACGGATATGCGAGCGTGACTCGTAATGAGTAAAACGTAATGAGTAAAACGTAATAGGTAAGGTCGTCGTTACGGTATGACCGATGCTTCGTGCCAGTCTCGCTAGAGCGAACGTCACGGAAAGCTACATAGACCCTACAACGGCGACCTTGTTACGTTTTACTTATTACGTTTTACTCATTACGTTTTACTTATTACGAGTCATGGCTTCCGCTTCAGTAATACTTCTACCCACGCCCACAGTATCTCCCACCACATCTTTCGTTTTACGATCACCGGCTTGTCGAGCGGATCGAAGATGCCGTCGTTGTTCGAATCTCGCCAGCCGAGTTGAGCACGGGTGTAATCGCACATGGCCCACGTGTTGTGGCTCATGATGCATTGCACAGGATGAGCGGCGCCAAGCTCACAATTGCCGTTGGGCACCTGGAGATAGCCGAAGAGCTGATCGCAGGAGCATTTGCTTTCCGCATACTCGTCTCCACAGCCAAAGATATGGCCCGTCTCGTGGGCCACGATGCGGTCCATATCGTCGATGCCCCAGCCATCCAGGTCATAGCTCATGACAATACGCGGCTTGAACGCATAGGCAAAGTGCCAGAGCGGGAAGCGGGTGACAAAGATGGCCATGCTCCAATCGGTGCCCAGGGCAGCCCGGCGGGCCCGCACAAACTGCTCCAGCCCATCCCAACTGGCGGGGTAGCCGAGGCGCCCCATGGCGGCATTGCGCCAGGTATCCTCACTGAAATCGCTGACCTGGGCCGGGTCGAGGTCGAGTGAGACCGGGCGCACCTCGTAGATCCATGAGACGCGTGCCCTGGGTTCCTGGTTGCCCAGCCAGCCCAGCCCATCCTGGATCTCGGCCACGATGGTATCGCGCTCGAGTGAAGTCAGAGTGTAAGGAGAGGCTTGGCCTTCGACGATGATGATATTCACCGCCACTTTGCCGATCAGGTAGGCGCTGGTATCGCCGTCAGCAAAGGAGGCGCGTGACCCCTGGTGACCTTGGGGTGGCTGCATGGGCCCCTCCGGCGCATAGCCGGGAGCGCCCCATGATTTGCCCTCGCTCGCCCGGCCCGACTTGAGCGCCATGAACGAGGCGGCAAAGCTGCGGTTCCATCCCTTGACTGCCTGTACCGCCGTTGCGCCATAGGCCTGTACCGATGCCAGCTCCACACGCCCTCGGTGCACAGCCACCACATTGGCCACAGCACGCACCTGCGCCTCGATCTCCGTGGTCATCTGGCCGATGAGGATGTGAGGTGGGTAGACATGAATGATCCGCGCCCCCAGGCGCTCGATCTCGGCCAGCGCTGTGCGCGCAACCTCGGTCTTTTCGGCTGCGAGGATGATGAGAGCATTCTTGCCAACAGTAGGCTGCGCCATGCGCACCTCCAGAGTATGGAACGATCAGTCCTTACCTGATGCCTGCTGATTTTCCACTTTATCGTCCAGGCTGGTAACGTACCAGCTCGGCGGCGCTGGGCAGCACCAGGTCTGCCAAAGGTTCGAGCTTCTCGGCTGGGTTGAGGCCCGAGGTAACGCCGATGCAGGCGGCGCAACCCGCGCTGTGCCCCATTTGCAGATCGGTGGGGCTATCGCCCACCATCACGGTTTCATCCGGCCGACAGCCCAGGCGCTTGCAGGCCAGGAACACCATTTCAGGTGCGGGCTTGCCGTTGGCCACGTCTTCCGCACCCACTATGGCGCTAAAGAGCGATTGCAGCCCGAGGGCTGCCAACGACCTCTCAGCCCGCCAGCGGCGATCGGTTGTGGCAATGGCCAGGAGTGCGCCCTGCGTATGGAGCAGTTGCAACATAGCGGCAATCCCCGGCAGAAGCCTGGCGCCGTAAGGGGGCTGTATCAGCTCGTCGGCCCGGTCGTAAGCGGCTTGCGCCAGGGCGCGCGCCTCATCCCAAGGGTGCCCCAGGCGGTAGAGGGCGCTCGCCGCCACGAGTTGCTCGTCGCGGCGCGGAGCCAGCGAAAGGGGACCATCGGGGTCAATGCGCTCACGGCTCAGGTCGGCGCCGACGGCCTGCTGCCAGGCGCGGGCGGCTGCGGGGCCGGCGATCTCGGCCATGCTCTGCATACGGGCATGCCCCAAGGCCAGGAGTGTGCTGTTGAGGTCGACCAGGGTGCCATCCTTATCAAAGATGATGGCCCGGTAGGCCACAGAACGGCGGGGGAGGAGCAGGTGCACGATGAGGTCCCTCCGAGTGACGTGGATTGAGAACTGGGCGCATTATACTACAGGCAGAGGATAGGCTCAAGGAGGATAATCGGGCCGGCCCAGTCTCGGGGGCCCGTTGGCCAAGGGCAGGAAAACATTCTCGCCCGCGGCAGTATTTCGTTTCGGCACAGTTCTTGCTGCTCTGTAGCCAGGTTTCCCTTCAACTTCTCAGACTGGCAAGGAGAAATGCCATGCGCAAAACAGGATTCCTGGTGTCGATTCTGGTTTTGGTGGCCATTCTGGCTGTTGGGTGCTCCCCTGTAGTCAACTCCGGCTCTGCCGGGCAGGCGGCCCAGGTGACTGGGACAGTATCAGCGACGGGTACAGCTCTCTGCCAGGATGCGCAGACTGCATTGCCGCAGGTCCAGACGGCCGTGGCCAACCTGGCGCTGACGGCCGTGCCGCAGGTCCAGACGGCTAACCCGGGTCTGCAGACCTCGGTGCCAAAGTTGCAGACGGCCGTTCCTCTGCTCAGGACCGCGGCGCCAACCCTCGCCCCGACGGTAGAAGCGGCGGTAAACGAATTGGCTCAAACCGTGCAGCCCCGGGTGCAGACGGCGGTGCCCTTGATGCAGACGGATGCGGCGCAATTGAGGACCGCAATCCCGAAGCTGCAAACCTGTATCCCCACTTCGGCGGGCACCGGCACGCCGGCGGCAGGCACTCCGACTCCTACGCCGTAACGGACTTGCCGGCCTGGCTTGCAAAGGAGAGGGGGAGCGGATAGCCTGAAGAGCAGGCTTGCACTCTCTTCACGCCATCGGCTCCCGCTCTCCCTTACCGTGAACCGGCGCACATGCCTTGCCTCGCACCTGGATCCATTTGTGCAAGCGCCATGCCTGTCTATAATGGAGGCAATACTCGCGAGCGGGGCAGGTCGGCCAGTGAAAGTCCTCCACATCTACAAAGATTACTATCCGGTGTTCGGCGGCATCGAGAACCACGTGCGCACGCTGGCTGAAGCACAGGCGGCGCGCGGGCACGAGGTCACCGTGCTGGTGACGGACCCCGGGCGCGCTACGCGGCGCGAGGTGATGAAAGGCGTAGGGGTCATCAAGGCCGGGCGGTTGGCTACAGTGGCCTCAACGCCGTTGAGCCTGGCCCTGCCCTGGGAGCTGCGCCGACAAACGCCGGATATCGCCCACCTGCATTTCCCCTACCCCGTGGGCGAGGCCGCCCAATGGCTGTTGGGGCGTGCGCGGCGTACGGTCATCACCTATCACAGCGATGTGGTCCGCCAGCAGGCCATTCTGCGCTTCTATGCCCCCATCCTGCGCCGGGTGCTGCGCGCCGCCGACCGTATTATCGTCACCAGCCCCGCCTATCTACAGTCCTCGCCCTTTTTGCCGCCCGTGCGCGAGCGCTGCCGCATTATTCCCCTGGGGATTGATCTGGGGCGCTTTCAGCAGGCGGACCCGGCGCGGGCGACGGCGCTGCGGCAGAGCCTGGGCTCGCCCCTGCTGCTCTTTGTGGGCAAGCTCCGCTATTACAAAGGGCTGCACTACCTGCTGCCGGCGCTCAAAGACCTGCCTGGCGTGCAGTTGGCTGTGGTCGGCAGCGGGCCCATGGAGGGTGAGTGGCGCTCATTGGCCAGTGAGCTGGGCCTGCTGGAACGGGTGCACTTCCTGGGCGAGGTGAGCGATGCCGAGCTTCCCGCCCATTACCAGGCAGCCGATCTCTTTGTGCTGCCGGCCTGCGAGCGCAGTGAGGCCTATGGCCTGGTGCAGGTCGAGGCCATGGCCTCGGGGCTGCCGGTCATCTCGACCGAGCTCGGCACTGGCACTTCCTTCGTCAACCAGCACGGGCAGACGGGCCTGGTCGTGCCCCCGCGCGAGCCCGCTGCCCTGGCCGCCGCCTGCCGGGTGCTCCTGGCCGACCCGGAGCGACGGCGAAGGCTAGGCGAGCAGGCGCGGGTGCGTGCGCTGGCCGAGTTCGGCGTCGAGCGCATGGTGGATGGGGTCGAGGCGGTGTATCGTCAGGCCCTGGCGAAATCGATATAGCCCTGCTCGACATCGACGGCGAGCAACTCGACGTCGATGCGTTGGCCGACGTCGACGCCCCGGAACCCCTGAACGAGCTTGCCTTCGACGGGCATCTGGAGCAGCCGCACCCAGGTGCCCTTTTCGGCTGCGCCCGTGATCACCCCCCCAAAGCGCTCGCCGATCCTCGTGCGCAGGAGCAGCGCGGCGGCAGATTTGTCGAGCTGGCGTTCGATTTTGGCGGCGACGTCCTCAGCCTCGGTGCAGTGCGTGGCGAGGTCGGCCAATTCGTCGTCGCTGTAGGGCAAGGGCGCTCCGGTCAGGGCGGCCTTGAGCAGCCGCTGGGTGATGATGTCGCTATAGCGGCGGTTCGGGGCTGTGGAATGCGTATAGTCCTTGACGGCCAGGCCAAAGTGCCCCAAGGGGGCATCTTCCGGCCCCTGGGCGACATACTCACCGCTGCCGAGGAGCTTGATCACCGCCAACGACAGGTCGGGGAACCGCAGCGGATCGGTGGTTTTCTGCTCGGTCAAAAAGTCGTTCAGGGCCCGCGAGTCGGGATGGGTGGGAAGCCGGGCGCCGTACTCCGCGGCGATCTCGACGATCCGTTCCCAGCGCCTGGGGACGCGTACCACGCGGCGGATGGAGGGCCACTGCTTGCTCTCCAGGTAACGGGCCGTCACACGGTTGGCTGCGATCATGAAATCCTCGATGAGTTGGGTGGCCCGGTTCGTGGTACGTGCGACCAGCGCGCGGATGGTATCCCCCTCAAAGACCGGCCGCGCCTCGATGGTCTCCAGGTACAGAGCGCCGTGTTCGTGGCGGAGCATTCTCATGCTCTGGGCGACGCGGTCTTGCAGGCGCAGGTTCTCACTCAGCCCTTTGACGGCCTTTACGGCCTGCGGCGGCTCGGCCCGCCCCTCTAGCCAGGCCCCCAGACTGTTGTAAGCCAGCTTGGCGTGGTTGTGGACAATGGCCTGGTAGACGTCCGAGTCCTGCAGGGAGCCATCCGCCCCAATGACCATCTCCATCACGATGGCCAGGCGATCCACGCCGGCGTTGAGGGAGGTGAGGTTGGTGGAGAGCTTATCCGGAAGCATGGGGAAGGTGCCGCCGGCGGCGTAGACCGAAACGGTGTTGTGCCCTGCCTGCTCGTCGAGCGCGGACCCGGCCGGAACGAGGGCATCGACATCGGCCACGGCGACACGGATGCGCGCCTGGCCACCCGGCAGGCCCTCGGCGACCGTGATCTGATCGAGGTCGAGCGAATCGTCATTGTCAATCGAGCACCAGGGGAGGCCCCGGAGGTCACGGACGGATTTGCCCTTGAGCGAGGCGGGGGCGTTGATCCCGGCGAGCTCGGCGAGGGCGGCGCTGGTAAAGTCGGGGCGCAACCCCCGCTCGAGCATAACGCGGCGCGCAATGCGCTGCAGAATGGCGCGATCGGACTGGTCGTTGGGAGACATGGCGGCTCCTCATGGGTGGGCAGCGGAAGAACGGCAGGCCGCTATTCTACCGGAAAGTCAGAAGGGCGTCAATTGGAGATGCCGGCGCGCCCAGCGCGCGCTTGACCGCGGGCCCTTTTCCGCATATACTGGTATTCGTACGGGGCGTAGCGCAGACCGGTAGCGCGCAGCGTTTGGGACGCTGATGTCGGAGGTTCAAGTCCTCTCGCCCCGACTCACGCGGGAGTAGCTCAGCGGAAGAGCTCCTGCCTTCCAAGCAGGCTGTCGCGGGTTCAAATCCCGTCTCCCGCTCTCCTACTACAGGTAGTGGTGCTCAATCGAGTGGCTACTACCTGTAGTTTTTTGTTGCCGAAATGGGGCGTAACAAGGCAGGTTGTCGCGGTTGGTCGGCATTTGTGCGAGATCCAAGCGTTGCTGAAGGGAGGGTCCATCGCAACGACAAAATGGACCTGGCTGACTCGCCTGCAGATGGCAGTTCGGTTATAATGAGCGTAGGGAGGGATAAACACTATGCAAAAGCAGCTTACTGCTATTATCGAACGTGAGGATACAGGTTACGTATCACTTTGTCCGGAGCTTGATATTGCCAGCCAGGGAGATACCATCGAGCAGGCTCGTGAGAACCTGCGCGAAGCACTGACGTTGTTTTTCGAGTGCGCTTCGCCGGAAGAGATCCGGGAACGCTTGCACGAAGAAGTGTACGTAACACGCGTAGAGGTTGCGGTTGGGTAAGCTTCGCATCCTCTCCGGAAAACAGGTCTGTGCTATTCTTGCGCGTCACGGCTTTGTGCAAGTACATCAGCGTGGCAGCCATATTGCGATGCAGAAACGCCTCTCTGATACCACCATCACCGTACCGGTTCCGGACCATGCCGAGTTGCGTGTTGGCACACTGCAATCAATCATCCGCCAATCCGGCATATCCAGGAGCGAGTTCGAATCCTGATTGATGGCACCTACGCGGTCGGGTTTGCTCTCAACATGTAGATGGGCAGAAGAGGCGCTTCTGGGGTATGACCTGAACCGAAGGACGACGAGAGCGCCATGAAGTTCAGCAAATACGTGTGGTCCTTTTCCAGAGCTATGCTTCTCCGCCATCCGCGACGATCCTGTCCTTGGGAAGAATCCCAGCGTCAGGGCGTCACTTGTAGGTGCGAGTGGCAAACCCCTCACCGCCGATGAGTATGACGCTCTCTTGCACCTGTTGTCGGCGAGAGGATGTGATGTCTCCAGCTTGCCACGTCCACGCCGCCCCGATTTGCCGAGCGACGTGTCACTTACCACCGAGCGCGATGTCGAAGCGCTTCTTCTCGAGCCTCTCCTGAGGGCGCTCGGGTACAAAGATTCTGACTGGCTTCGTGGAATGCCGGTCCGGATGGGCCGAGGCGAGCGCGTCTTCCCGGACTATGCGCTGCTGCCTCACACCGGGCGCGGTGAAGAGTCCGCTGCCTTCATCATCGAGGCTAAGCTTCGCATCGCGACCGAGCAGCAGTTGACGGACGCCTACCGCCAGTGTAAGTCGTACGCACTGCAGTCGCGTGGTATGGCGCTGGCTGCGACAGAAGGACTTTGGATCTTCCGCCGTGGAAAGAATGGCTTCAGCATGAAGGACGCCGTTTTCAAATCGTGGCGCGAGATTAGGGCGCCAGATGGCTTCCGGGAAGCGGCTTTAGCGATGTCCCGGGATGCGATGATGCGAAGGAAGAGTTCGGCCTAACATGCAGATCAGTCCTTCACAATCAGCTCATGGTCAAACCCGGTGAGGGTGCGCACGCCCGAGCCGGTCACGACGACGATGTCTTCGATCCGCACGCCGAATTGGCCCACAAAATAGGCGCCGGGCTCGATGCTGAAGGCCATCCCTTCCTCCAGGGCGAGCGGGCTAGCGGCCATGATGTAGGGCGCCTCGTGCACTTCCAGGCCGATGCCGTGGCCGGTGCGGTGCACAAAGTTGGGCCCGTAACCGGCCGCTTCCAGCGCCCTGCGCGCAGCGCGGTCCACCTCGCCGGCGCTCGCACCCGGGCGCACTGCCGCCGTCGCGCGCCGATTGGCCTCGAGCACCGCCGCATAGACGCGCCGGAACTCGGCCGAGGGCTGCCCCAGGTGCACTGTGCGCGTGATATCGGACTTGTAGCCGCCGAGGGTGGCGCCGATGTCCATGATGACGGCATCGCCCCTCTGCAAGTGGCGGTCGCCGGAATGGTGGTGGGGGTAGGCGCTGTTGGGCCCGGAGCAAACCATAGAAAAGTCAACGCTCTCCGCGCCGTCCTGCCGAAAGGCGGCTTCGACCGCCCAGGCCACCTCGGCCTCGGTGGCGCCCGGCCGGGCCGCCTCGACGGCGGCCTGCATGGCCCGGTCGGCCTGTGCGGCAGCGCGCGCCAGGGCCTCGATCTCCGCAGGCGATTTGCGCTGGCGCAGGGGGACGAGCAGCGTGTCAGCCGGCAGCATCTGCTCGGCCGTGACCGCCTGTTGCAGGTGCAGCAAGAAATCCGCCCGCATGGCCCCGTCAACCGCCACGGAGCGAGGCGCAGGCATGCCGGCCAGCGCGCGGCGCACGGCCTCCTCGGGGCCGTCAGCGTCGGCCCAGCCGGCAAGCTCGACATCGGTCTGGGCGGCGATACTGTCCTGGTTCAGGCGAGGCACGACCATGCGTGTGGCCTGCCGGCTGACCAGGAGCAGGCACAGCCGCTCATCGGCGTGGGGCGCGAATTCCAGCAGATACCGCATGTTGGCCGTAGGGCCGATCGCGACCAGGTCTACATTCGCCTCCTGCATGCGCCCCTGCAGGGCGAGCAGCCGCTTGGAAGCACGAGTCACTTTATCATTCCTCCATGTGTGCTGACAACAGCATTTGCCTCATCATGTTGTGGGGCATTATACTCCGTATCGCCATATCGCGCTTTTTCGGAGAAGGAACAGACTCATACTGTGACAATGCAAAATCAAGTAATCCTCGCCGTCCTGGCCCACCCGGATGACGAGTCTTTCGGCATGGGCGGCACATTGGCCCTCTATGCCCGGCGCGGCGTGGCCGTGCATCTCGTCTGCGCCACGCGGGGCGAGGTGGGCGAAGCGCCCGCTGAGCTGCTCCAGAGGTATCACTCCATGGCGGAGCTGCGGGAAGCCGAATTGGCCTGCGCCGCCAGGCAGCTCGGCCTCGCGGGTGTGCATTTCCTGGGCTACCGCGATTCGGGAATGCCCGGCTCGCCCGATAACCATCACCCCAACGCCCTGGCGGCGCAATCGCTTGAGCGCGTCGCTGCGCAGGTGGCGCACCACATCCGCGCGCTGCGCCCGCAGGTCGTGTTGACCTTTGACCCCATCGGCGGCTATCGCCATCCAGATCACATCGCCATCCACAGGGCCACGGTCGAGGCGTTTCATCTCGCAGGGGATCCGAGCCATAACGACGGGCTACCGCCATACCAGCCCCAGAAGCTGTATTTCCACACCATGCCCAGGGGCTTTATGCGCTTTACCGTGCGCGTCATGTCGCTCTTGGGCCGGGACCCGCACCGCCTCGGCCGCAACCACGATATCGATTTCGCCGCCCTGCTGGCCGAGGGGGATTTCCCCACCCATGCCCGCATCAGCTACCGCCGGGTGGCGGCCCGCAAGGAGGCCGCGGCCCGCTGCCATGCCAGCCAGTTGGGGGGCGCCTCGCTGAGGCAGGGGCTGCTGCGCTGGGTGCAGCGCCTGTTGGGGGGAACCGATCATTTCATGCGCGCCTACCCGCCGCCGGAGCCGGGGCTGCGTGAGAACGACCTGTTCACCGGCATCGAGTAGCCGGGTTCGCAGCCTCCAGGCACGCGGCATCGTCTCAGGTATGGGACGCAGGGGGCCCAGCAAAGGTTCCTTCTCTGCGGGTGTGGGGTGGATGCTGATGCGCTTTGCCCTCCGCAGAGGGCAAAGCGCATCAGCATCCACCCCACACCCCTAAAAGTTTGTCTCTACCTTGCATTACAAGGTAATTGGTGGTACAATACTCATATGGCAGACAATCAGGGGCTCATCACCCAAATGCGCAAAGGTGCGGTCGAGTACTGCATCCTGGCGCTCTTGGCCGGGCGCGAGCGGTACGGCTATGAGCTGGTGCAGGTCCTTTCGAGTGTGCACGGCATGCTCGTCAGCGAGGGGACAGTGTACCCGATCCTGAGCCGCTTCCGGCGCGAGGGGTTGGTGGCGACCGAGTGGCGCGAGTCGACCTCCGGGCCGCCGCGCAAATACTACCGCCTCACACCGGCTGGCGAAGCGGCCCTGGCCGAGTTCCGCGAGCAGTGGCGAGTCTTTGTCCGCGCTGTGGATACGTTTCTGGAGCAAGGAGGCATGTTGTGAACGAGCGAGACAGGCAGCGGTTGGTCGACGGCTACCTGCGGCGGCTGGCCCGGGAGCTGGACGATGCACCGCGGGAGGCCCGGCAGGAGCTGCTGGAGGATGTGCGCAGCCATATCGAGGAGGCCTGGGCTGCCTCCGGCCAGACGCAGGCCGACCTGCAGGCGATCCTGCAGCGGCTGGGCGAGCCGGCGGCGCTGGCCGCGGAGGAGCGCGAGAAGCTGGGCCTGCCGGCCCCGGCGCGGAGCCCGGACCTGCTGGCGGTGGCGGCGATTATCTTCACCGTCCTCTTCTGGCCCTTGGGGCTCCTGCTGGCCTGGCTCTCGGCCCGCTGGCGCACACGCGATAAGGTGATCGCGACGCTGATCCCGCCCCTGGGCCTGGCGCTGGTGCTGAGCGTGGGCCTGGCCGCCTACCGCTCCGGGCCGGTGGTATCGGGGCCTGCGGGAGCGACCGGAGGGACATCACCCTGGCTGCAGGTGCTGGGCTGGACCCTGGCCCTTCTAGGCCTGTTCGCGCCCTTGGCGGCGGCGGTCTTCCTGGCCTGGCGCCTGCGTCCGCGCCCTGGGTGGTCCTGGCTGCTGGCCATTGCCGGCACCGGAGCCGTGGTGTGCCTGCTCATCCTGGTCTTTTTCCTGCAGGCCCTGCCCAATGGCGGCAGGCCCGCGACCGGCCCAGCGCCGGTGCGCACGGCGGAGGTCATCACGAATCCTTGAGCGCCCGGATGGCCTCTATCGCCAGGATGGCGCCGCCGCAGGCCAACGCGGCGGCCGTGCCCGCCGCGTTGGCCATGACGTCCTCAAGGGTGCAGATGTGCGAGATGGCCGGCAGCAGCTGCAGTGCCTCGATGGTCGCCGAGAGCAGTACGCCTGCCACGAGCGGGCCCAACAGGCGGCGCGAAGCTGGGCTCAGCCCGGCTGCGCCTGGGCCAGCAGGTTCGCGCTCGGCTCATGGGCCGGCTGTTCGGGGCGCAGGGGCAGGGTAAACCAGAACGTGCTGCCCTGCCCCACCCGGCTTTGCACGCCGATGCGGCCGCCGTGGGCCTCGACGATGCGCCGGGCCAGGTAGAGCCCCAGCCCGAGCCCGCCGGCTCGCTGGGCGGCGGTGGCCCCAGCCTGGCGGAAGCGCTCGAACAGGTGCGGTATCTGGTCGGGGGGAATGCCGGGTCCCTGATCGCTGACCGAAACATCGACCTGCCCATCCTCCTGGATCAGGCGGATGGCGACTGTGCCGTCTGGAGCATACTTGATGGCATTGCCGACCAGGTTGTTGAGCACCTGGCGCAGGCGGCTGGGGTCCCAATCACCTACAATCTGGTCGGGATGGGCCTCCAGCGTGAGTTCGTGAGCGGTCGTGGTCGTTTGCAGGGCGTCACGCACCTCGCGCGCCAGGGCCACGATGTCGGTCGGTTGGCGCACCAGCTCAAAGCGGCCTACGTCGAAGCGGCTGACCTCCAGCAGGCGGCCGATCATCTCGTTGAGGCTGTCGGCCAGGCCCTTGATAGTGTTCAGCCGGCGGCGGGTTTCATTGCTGAACCCTTCTCGGTCCGCCTCGCGGAGCAGTAGCTCGGTGTAGCCCCTGAGCCCGGCCAGAGGGTTGCGCAGCTCGTGGGCGGCGATGGAGATAAACTCGTCCTTGGCCCGGTCCAGGTCTTTCAGAGGCGTGATATCGGCGACGACGACCACAATCTCTTCGATGTTGCCGTCGGCATCGCGCAGGGGGCGCGCATTGATCAGGATATCGCGCCGGCTGCCGTCGGGGCGCTGGATGGTCAATTGGGCCCCGCGGACGGTCTCTCCCCGTTGTGCTCGCTCCGAAGGCAGTTGATCCCAAGGCACAGGCCTGTTATCCTTGAACCAGGTCACGCGACCCTCGAGTTGTTCGCGATAGCTGGCGCCGCTGTGGATCTGAAGGCCCAGCAGGTCCCCCAGGGCCTGGTTGGCGACCAGCACCCGCCCCCGGGACGAGGCAGCGAACACGCCCTCGGGCATCTGGTCGATGATGCCTTGCACCCGGCGCTGCTCGGTCTCGACCAGGTCGGCCAGTTGCTTGCTGCGCCAGGCCATGATGCCGCCCACGACCATCGCCCCGCCAAGCAGAGCCAGCTCGGTGGTGGTGGTCGCTGTGATGGGGCCGTAGACCGAGTCCAGGGGTAGCGCCACAACAGCCTTCCAATCCGTGCCCGGCACGGTCTGAAAGCCGGCCAGCCGTTGCCTACCCTCCAGGCCCAGGCCTGTAAAGGAGCCCTCGCTGCTCGAGTTGATTTTGGCCCAATCCTCGGTGTGGCTGATGTTCACGCCTTCCCAGCGCGCAGGGTCCACTGACCGCTCGATGATGGTGCCCTCCCCATCGATGACGTCAAAGACGCTATCTGCGGGCAGGCCAATAAAGCTCGCCGAGGAGCGCAGGCTGGTCAGCGTAAAGGCGATCTGTACGGCGCCGTTGACCGCGCCCGCCTGCACCACAGGCACCGCCACGATGGCTGCAAAAGTCTCCGAACTGCCCGGGATGTTCCGCCCAGTCGTCACGACGGATTTGCCCGTCGCCAGCACACTCTGGAAATAGGGCTCGGCGGCAATACTGGGCGGTGGGCCGGCAGGCAGGGGCAGCGCCGAGGCATAGACCTGCCCATCCGCCGCCGCGGCCCAGACGTTGACAAAGGTGGGGTGCTGCGAGAGCACGGTCTGCAGGGCGCGAGTGGCGTCAGCGGCGTCCTGCGTCTTGAGGGACGTCGCATCGCTGAGCACCAGCGCGGTGGACTGGGCCGCATCGATGATCGATGCCGTTGTGAGCGCTGTGCCGTCGGCCAGGTTGGTGACGTTGGCGACAGCTTGCGCATCCTGTATCGCGCGCACCTGCACAATAAAGTAGGCAACGAGAGCGAACAGGGGCAGGAAGGCGGCCAGCGCGAACAGGAGGATGCGCGTGCCTGCGCTCAGGCGGCGCCAGGTGCCCGGCAAATCCGGGAAGGAGAGTCTGGACCGCTCTGTTGCGGGTGGCTGGCTCACAAAGCGCCTCTCCATAAAAACAGTTGTGTCCCAACCGGCAAGAGTCATGCCATTGCGCCGCCAGCCCAGTTGACAGGCATGACATAATCATGTATCATCTTGGTTAACACAGCCCGCACAGGAGACACACCTGCTGCGGGCAGTCTTTTTTTTGTGTGACCCGGTCCCAAGGTGAACCCCGCCTGGCTTTCGAGCATGGACATTGTGGATTGTGCCCTGGGATCACTAGAATACATGCCCGCCAGGCGGGCTTTGGGTAATGGTGATTTGGTAATGAATCATAGGAAATCGAACTGGCGCAGGGCTGTGCTGGCAGTGGTGGCCAGTGTGCTGATTGTGGCCCTCTCGCTGCTGGGGGTCCTGCGCGCGCGGTCGCCTGCGGAAGCTGATGTAAGCTCCACGGCGCCTGCCCCGGTGAGTGTGCAGAGGGATACCCTGCGGGCAGGGCCCGGCGCCATTGGCCAGGGGGGCGGCCCCGGCGATCCTGCGACGGCGCAACCGGCGGCTACCAATACAACGCAGCCGGCGACCGCGACAGCGCAGCCGGCGCCGAATAACGATGCATCGCAGCCCATCAAAGAGACGCGCGGCCTGTGGGTGACCCGCTTTGACGGGCTCAAGACGCCGGCCGACGTGCAGACTCTCGTCGACAATGCGGCCTATGCGCACATCAATGTGATCTACTTCCAGGTGCGCGGGCAGGCTGATGCGATGTATACGCCTGGCCTGGAGCCCTGGTCGGCCAGCCTCTCGAGCACGCTGGGGCAGGACCCCGGTTGGGACCCGCTGGCGGTCCTGATTCAGGATGCCCATGCCAAGGGCATTGAGGTGCATGCCTGGATCAACACCTACACGGTGTGGCAGGGCTCTACGCCTCCGCCGGCCTCGGCCAACCCCAAACCGATGTACGTTGACTTTAACGAGCAGTATGGCCAGAACTGGGTGATGTGGGACCAGAACGGCCCCATGCAGTTGGGCGGCCCGGATGGCTATCTGTGGGCCAACCCGGCTTTCCCGGCAGTGCAGGACCACATCGTGGCTGTCTGCAAGGACCTGCTGACCCGCTATCAACTGGATGGGCTGCATATGGATTACATCCGCTACGCCGGTGCGCAATACTCGCAGGATCCGGTGAGCAACCAGGAGTATGCTGCGGCGCATGCGGCCAATCCCAACCTGACGCGTGCCGACTGGCAGCGCGACCAGGTGACGACGCTGGTGCAGCGCATCCGCGACGAGGCGCTCCCGGCACGGCCCGGGGCCGTGCTGACGACAACGGCCTGGCCGGTCTACAAGGACCAGTGGGGCTGGTACAATGGTAAGGACGGCTATAACGCCCTTTACCAGGATTCCGAGGGTTGGACCAATCAAAATCTCGTTTCGGCCATCAACCCGATGCTCTATGGCCCGACGGTGCACGATCACATGGACCGCTTCCAGACGCTGGTGCAGGACTATGTGAGCGGCTCGCGGCCGGGGAGCGTGGTGGTGGGCATTGGCGGCGACTATAGCTCGTTCTCCGATATCTCTGCCCGCATCGATGTGGCCCGCCAGGCCGGGGCCAGTGGAGAGGCCTTCTTCTCCTACCAGGCCCTCAACCAGAACAACTACTGGTCGGACCTGCGCAACGGGCCCTACCAGCAGCCCGCAGTGCCGAGCTGGCGCTAATGCAAAACACCGGGGGCAGCAACCGCTGCCCCCGGTGTTTTGGTGCGCCAGGCATGTCATGTAACCAGGAGGTGAGAGTCCTCTGCGGGCCGTGATGACCGGAACCGTTAGCCAAGGCAAGGGTGTCCGTCGCGAGGCGGAATCTGAAGGAA
>Ga0078972_1002660_pt1 | contig 57758 bp, 47 predicted proteins | sample YelNatPaOPGAMG01_FD_67568 | JGI IMG/M metagenome (GOLD analysis project Ga0078972, IMG submission 67568) | Hot spring thermophilic microbial communities from Obsidian Pool, Yellowstone National Park, USA - OP-RAMG-01 (SPADES assembly) (version 2) | ecosystem: Environmental > Aquatic > Thermal...
CGAAGTATAGGGAGTATCATATTTATAATCCCCTTCGGTTGGATAGTAGATAAATTCGCTGTAGAGGTTGGCGAAGAACATTTTGTTGATGATGTAATCAAAGTACGCACGACCGCCCAAAGCGAAAAGGTGCTTATCAAGGTTAGTCATAGTAACAGGATTGCCATTAACTAAATTTGTCATTTGATCTGACATATTCGTGGCGGGGAGGGGAATTTTAACCCCCGGTGCCACGGCGAAACGGAACATGGAATTCTGAACCGGAGCCTTTTCACCGATGATCTGGAGTTTTGCTCCGACGAAAATATCGTAGACGCCGTTTATATTAGCTGTTGAGGATGAATAACTTGAGTAAGTTGGCGGAACAGGAAGTTTATAGTCCATATCTGACCAAACGTTCCAGCCCGGGGCCCACTGCACGGCGGCGGTGATCCAGTCGATAACGCCGTATTCCAAAGCGAAGCCCATGTTGTAGGCTTTGAAGGCGCCTTTACCTGAGGCGTAATCGGTGTACTTGCCGTCCTTGTCATAACTGCCGTTGGCAAACGCATAGGTGTTGGTCATATAGACCCGGCCCACGTGGGCGGGCATGACGAGGGCGTCGTCGGCGAAGGCTATGGAGCCGACGCTGAGGATCGCGATAATTCCCAGGGTAGCGATCTTTTTCATTAAGATCCTCCTTTGTAATATGAAGCAATTTTAAAAACATCAGTTTTTAGAATTGTTCCGATGAAATCGCAATTCCTTACAGGAATTGCTCAAGTTCCCGCCGAAAACAATTGGTTTTTGGCGGGAACTCAATATTCGATCCAGGATCGATGGATTCAGTATACCAGAGGTTTGTTTTTATTTCAACAATTTTTGTTTTTATGTCATTTTTTGTGCAAATAGTACACAGAGTGCGCTTTATGTGCGCTCAATGTGTAGTATATCCGTTCTATGGAGGTTGTTATGAAAGGTTTTAGAAAAATCGTTGTGCTGATGATGGCGGCTGTGGCGGCCGTGGGGATGCTTTCGGCCTGTTCGTCCCTTAAGCCCTTTACCCAGGACGAGTTAAGCCGCATTTCCGGTGTCCCGCTGGAACAAACCTCGGGCCTGGCTAAATAGGCTCAGGTGGACCCTAGGAGCCTGGTGTTTGCATTCCTGCGGGCTCCTAGCCCTGGGGTGCGGGGGGCTACATCCGCATCCCCACCCCAAAGGTGGCCCGGAACAGGGCCGTGGAAAGGTTGTACGCGGCACCGACGTCTATGGCGGGGATGGCTACACGGGCCACGTAGAGGCGAAGTCCCGCCGTGGGGCCCTGGTCCCACCGGGGTCCCGTCAGAAGTCCCTGGGTAAAGGCGCCCTGGTACCCCACTAGGGCGGAGATGACCCCCCAGCGGAAGGAGAAGAGTCTGCCTTCGGCTGTGAAAGCGCCGGCGCTTAGGGTGGCGGCGTGGTAGTTGGAGGGGAGAATAGAGATTCCCCCTTCGGCCGCCGGTGTTTCCAACGCCAGGGGAACGTCAAACCCGTAGAGTTCCGTTCCCCGGAGCCCAAAGCGGAGCCCCGGCAGGGGCGCCACCTGGACCTGGAAGCCCAGGGCCACGTCCTGGTAGGTCTGACCCTGGAGGGCGCCGTGGTAGGTGTAGCGCAGGGTTCCGGTGTTTTCCGAAAGGAATACCCCGTCCCAGCGGCTAGAGCGGGCCGAAACTCCAACCTTTGGGTTTAGGTAGCGGCCGCTTTCCCCCTGGGGGAAAGCGGCGGTGGTGGGTTCGGTGGCACTGGATACCGAAAGGTCCCGGAAGCCCAGACCGACGGACAGGCGCAGGGGCCCAGAGAGGGGTATTCCAAGGCCCACTTCGGTGGAAAGATCGTCGGCGGAAAATCGGCGCAGGTCCCGATCCTCCGGGTCCACCAGCTTCCGTTCCTGCCGGGAGTAGAAAAGGGACGTGGAAAGGCCGATTTTATGGGAGGATTCGGAGCCGGTGCTGTACGCTATCCCCGAAAGCCAACCGTCGCTGATCCACAGGCCCAGCAGAAAGAGTTTATGGTTAAGCCCCAGGGCGTTGGCGTCGATAAGAGCGGCTCCGGCGGTGATGCCGTCGGAGCTGGCGGCGAAGATGGGCACGGGGATGATGGTCCACTTTTCCCGGACCGCGACGGCCAAGGTATAGTCCCCGTCCCCCCGATCGGGCCGGAGGGTCACCTGGATATCCTCGAAAATACCCGTTTCCAAAAGGCGGGCCGCCACGGCGTTGGGGTCTACCCGGCCGGCCACTTCCCCCCGGTAGGACCGTAGCAGGGCCTGGACCACCGAATCCTGGGTTCGCCGTAGCCCCGACACCTCTATACGGGTGATTATCCCCTCTGGTTTCGCCGTTTCCCCGGTTTGCGCAACCCCTGGGACCGGATAGGCCAGGCCCTGGGCCAGGGTAAAGAGAAGAAGGGCCAAGAAAAAGGGGGCCCCCGGGGCTCCCGAACGTTTTGGTTGTATCAACATGGGTTAAATATAACCCGGTTCAACGAAGGTTGAGAAGAAAAATCGGCGCTTCGTTTGTTGGTTGGCGCTCCGTTTGTTGGTTTTTGTACGCCCCTTCTGGAGGACGGCGAAAAAGGGAGCCCCTACCGATGGGATCGGAACTAACGAGTGGGGGTAGCGGAGGGCCCGGCGGCCGAAGGGCCGCCGGACCGGAGCGAGGGGGAGCCGGGACCGAAGGGGTATCGATAGGGGGGCGGGACCTGATCCGCCGATCGCTGGGCTCCCCCCTTCTTCCTACACCCGGTACATCCAGCCCTTGGTATCCCCAATGGTGCCGTATTGGATTCCCTTGAGGGTTTTTTGGAGGGTCATGCTCAGTTCGCCGGGTTTGCCGTTCCCGAAGGTGACGGTTCTCCCCTGGTGGGTCAGGGACTCCAGGGGTGTGATGCCCGCGGCGGTGCCGCTGACGAAGCATTCGGCGCCCTCTAGGAAGACCTCTTCCACGGAAATTTTACGTTCCGAAACCTTGACTCCCAGGTCCCGGGCGAGTTCGATGATGCTGGCCCGGGTGATCCCGGGGAGGATGGTGTCCCCCAACGCGGGGGTGGCGAGTTCGCCGGATTTAAATCGGACAAAAATGTTGGACGAGGAGCCCTCTTCCAGGTATTTGCCCTCCCGGGAGTCCAGGAACACGCATTCCATAAACCCTGCGGCGTTGGCTTCGTGCTTGGCCAGGGTGGAGATGACGTAGTTCGAGGCGGCCTTGATCCAGCCGGTGCCCCGGGGGGTGGCCCGGACGCGGTCGGTGGTGGTGGCGGCGGATTTTCCGCCGGCAAAGTAGGCGCTGACGGGGGTGGTGATGATCATTACGGCGGGGGCCCTGGAGGGGGCGACGCCGATGCCGCCTTCGGAATAGGTGAAGGGTCGGATGTAAATGGAATCGGCGGTGCTAAAGGAATCCTTTTCCCATTCGCCCTTGTAGACCGGTCGGAAGCCCAGTTTGGCGTTCCGCCGGACCACCTCTAGGCAGGCGGCCACGAGGCGATCTTCCGGGAAGCCGGGCATCAGTAGGCCTTCCATGGACCGGCGGAACCGTTCGGCGTTGCGGTCGGGGCGGAAAATGGCAAGGCCCCCGTCCTTTTGGGGCAGGGCCTTGAGGCCCTCGAAACAGCCAAGACCGTACTGGGTGGTGTAATTTACCAAGGGCATATCGTCGTAAAAATTGCGGGAAGCGATCAGTGTATCCCTCTCCCCTTCCCCCATGGCCGCCTCCTCGGCGGGTGTTTTGTGGGGTTTTTCCAGCCACTCCTCGGTCCAGGTTTTGGATTGGATCTGGTACCAGGAACGATACGTCACGGGATACGAATTGAGGGAAAAAGCCATACTATCCTTCCTTGATGTGGATTTAAGCCGATTCAGTGTAACACAACCAAAAAGGCCGGGCAAGGGTGCGGGCCGGTTTTAGCCGGGCCGGATTTGGCCTGGTCGGATGGGGGGCGGCCGGTTGGGTGGGCGGGGCAGCCGGGGCGGGGTCCGGCCTGCTCAACCTTCGTTGAAGTATCTTATCTATACAAGGGAGGGTGAATCGTCGTAAAATGGGTCCATGGCTTTAAATTGTGGCATTGTAGGGCTTCCCAACGTGGGGAAGTCCACTATTTTTTCGGCGTTGACCCGCGCTCCCGCGGAGGCGGCTAATTATCCCTTTTGTACCATCAACCCGAATATTGGGATTGTGGACGTGCCGGATCCTCGGCTTAAAAAACTGACCGAGCTTTTTAAGCCAAAACGGACGGTTCCCGCGTCGGTGGAGTTTGTGGATATCGCGGGTTTGGTAAAGGGGGCGTCCCAGGGGGAGGGGTTGGGGAACCAGTTCCTTTCCCATATCCGCGAGGTGGGGGTTATCGCCCAGGTGGTCCGCTGTTTTGACGATCCGGATATTATCCACGTGTCCAATAGGGTGGACCCCGCTTCGGATATGGAGACGATTAACGTGGAGTTGGCTTTGGCCGACCTGGATACGGTGGCTAAGCGGCGGGATCGGGCCCAGCGGACCTTGAAAGTCCAGGGGAAGGATCAGCAAAAGCAGGCGGAGTTGGTTCTGGGGGCGTTGGACAAGGTTCAGGGGGCCCTGAAACAGGGGAAGCCGGCCCGGTCGGTCAGCCTGTCGGAGGACGAGAAGGGGGCCCTCTACGATTCCCACCTGATCACCCTGAAGCCCCAGCTGTACGTGTGTAACGTGGACGAGGAGGGGATGCGGAACGGCAACCCCTACGTGGAGGCGGTAAAGGCTCGGGCGGCGTCGGAGGGGTCCGAGGCGGTGGTGATCTGCGGTAAATTCGAGGCCGAGTTGGCGGATCTGGAGAGCGAGGAGGAACGGTTGGCCTTTTTGGGCGAAATCGGCTTAAGCGAATCGGGGCTTTCGTCGCTGATCCACGCGGTGTACCACCTTTTGGGTCTGCGGACCTTTTTTACCGCGGGGCAGGACGAGTGCCGGGCCTGGACCATCCACGGGGGAGACACGGCCCCCAAAGCGGCCGGGGTTATCCACACGGATTTTGAAAAGGGCTTTATAAAAGCGGAGGTCTACTCCTACGAGGATCTGCTGGTCTACGGCAGTGAAGCCAAAATAAAAGAAGCGGGCAAATACCGTATCGAGGGTAAAGAGTACCTGGTCCGGGACGGGGATATTATGTTTTTCAAGTTTAACGTCTAGGAGCCCGGTTTATGCGATCCTATGGCTCCTAGGAGCCATAGGACTGGTGGATTTTTAACCTACTTCAACGAAGGTTGAGCCTCTGTTCAAAAAAAACTAGGAAATGGAAGGGGAGGATCGATGGTACCCACAAGGGAAGACGCGGTTGCGCTTTGGCGGACCTACAACGACGATGAGGGGCTTTGGCGGCACGCCCTTTCGGTGGAGGCGGCGATGCGTCACTTTGCCGTAAAGGCGGGGGAGGATCCGGATGTTTGGGGGGTAATCGGTTTGGTTCACGATATCGATTATCAAAGGTATCCGGAGGAACACTGCGTGCGGGCCCGCTCCCTTTTGGAGCAGGCCCAGTGGCCCGAAGCGTATATCCGGGCGGTGGTAAGCCACGGGTGGGGGCTTTGTTCGGACGTGGAGCCCCAAAGCGCCCTGGAAAAGACCCTGTACGCGGTGGACGAGTTGACGGGCTTTATCACGGCCTGCGCCTTGGTTCGGCCGTCAAAGAGCGTGTCCGATTTGGAAGTGAAATCGGTACGGAAAAAATGGAAGACCCCGGCCTTCGCGGCGGGGGTGAACCGGGATGTGATAGAAAAGGGCGCCGGGTTGTTGGGGGTGGAGTTGGATTACCTCATCCAAGAGACCATCCTGGCTATGCGTTCGGTGGCTTCCGAAATTGGTCTAGCGGGGGCCTAAAGCCGTCGTAGCGGGCGATCCGTAACAGTAAAAAGCCCGCGACGACGGCGAGGACCGAAACGAAGGGCCAGAGGGTCCGACTGCCAAAGTGTTCCACAAAGGCGCCCCCTAGGAGGGGGGCCCCCGCGGCTCCTAATCCGGAGACCCAGCTGATAAAGCCGTTAACCCTTCCCCGGTGGGAACTGGGGCTATGGGCGGCGATGAAAACCTGAATGTTGGTGGCGGAGACAATCTCTCCCCAGGTCCACACGATGGTCGAAAACAGTACCCACAGGGGGTGCACGGCGAGAAAGAGCATGCCGAACCCCAGGGCGTACAGCAGGGCGGCGATGGCAAGATTCGCGGAGGGGCGGCGCTTGCCTAAAAGGGCCGTTAAGGGGGCGGTGCAGAGGACCACCGTCAGGCCGTTGGTGGTCATGACGGTTCCGTAGACCGTGGGTCCCGAGGTCCCCAGGGTTTCGTTTAAAAATATGGGTAGGCCGAACATCTGCTGGCTGTACACGAACTGGAGCAGAAGGTTGGTTCCCGCGAAGGCCCATAAGAGGGGTCTTCTGCGCAGGATGGTCAGCAGGGATCCCGTTTCGGGCTGTTCGTTGTCCGGGGTGTCATCCGTTGGATTTGTCTTTATCCCCGGGTTTCCCAGGGCGGTGGATAACAGTATAGAAACGATTAGCAGGGACACGGCGTTTCCCATGAACATGAGTTCCGTATGGGTAGAAAAAAGGTAGCCCGCCATCAGGGGTCCGATGGAAAAGCCGATATTGTTTCCCCAATACAAAAGGGCGTACGAACGCTTTCGGTCCTTCGGGGCCGTTAGGTCCGCCACCAGGGCGTTAAAAATGGGCCAGGAGGCTTGTAGAAGCACGTAGGCCCCGGCGATAAGGAAGGGTACGACGGGTACCAACCCTAAAAGGGCGCAGGCCGCCATAATCGCCGAAGCGGTAACTTGCAGGACCGCGATGGTCCGTTTTCGGCCAAAGGTATCCCCCAGTTTTCCGCCGCTAAGAACCCCGACGCCCGCCAGCAAAGAGATCACTGACATAAAAACGCCCGCGCTGGCCTTTGAATAGCCCAGTTTAATCGTTAACAGCATGGTCAAAAAGGGAAATACAAAGTTCCCCATGGAGTTGATAAGCCGAACGATAAGGAGAATTTTTATAGATCGATCTATTTTCCCTCGGCTTCCTGTCGATATTTTCATTAGGCCTATCATACAGCGCCGGAACCTGTTATGGCTATCTCGGGTGATAGGACCTTTTAGCCTTGACGGACGTCCCTATCCAGGGCACACTGGGTTGGATTTTTTTATTTGGGAGTAGGGAATGGTCGATTCCGCATCTTTACAAAAATATTCTCTCTTTGGCGGCTTGGTTAAGGAACAGATCGAGCGTATACGTCCCCTTTTGGGGCAGGAAGGGTACGCGGCGGGGGAAAATATTATCGTCGAAGGGGACCGTAACGATAGGATTCGGTTCATCCTGGAGGGTAAGGTCGCGATTATCCGAGGCGGGGTGATTCTGAACGAATTGGGGGAGGGGGAGACCTTTGGGGAAATGGAGGTGTTGGACGTGATGCCCTCGGTCGCCAGCGTTCGGGCCCTGGCCCCTACCCGGGTCGCGACCATTTCCAATAAAATGTTGCGGGATGTGTACAAAATGGACGCGGGTATTTTTTCCCTGGTGATTATGAACCTGGCCCGGGATCTTTCCCGTCGGCTTCGCCGGATGGACGAACTGCATTCCCAGGAGCATCAAAGAGGCGCTTCAACAAAATAAAAAGCCGCCTTCCCCGAAGGAAAGGCGGCCTCCCAGATCGTCCCGGTTCACGGGATAGGCGGAACCGGCTACAAAATTAGCCCTTTGCTATTTCCACCGCCGCTTAGGGGGTGCAAAGAACCTTATGGCGCTTCGCAACACCCCTAAAAAGTTCGTTTAACCGTGGAGCCGTTTCTCGATGGCATCCAACTCCCCGGCCAATTCTTTGGGAAGTTTTGCCCCGAATTTGGGGTAATGGTTTTGCCGAACATCGGCGATTTCTTTTTTCCAACCTTCCACATCGACCTTGAGCAGTTCCTTCATATCCGCTTCCGATACCCCCTGGGGCCGCTGGATAGCGTCTAGGGTAGGCATAAAGCCGATGGGGGTATCCACCGCCTTCCCGGTACCCGCACAGCGTTCAAAGATCCACGCCAGGACACGGCTGTTATCGCCGTAGCCGGGCCACAGCCACTTGCCCTCGGCGGTTTTGCGGAACCAGTTGACAAAGAATATCTTCGGTAGTTTGTCCGCGGTGGTCTTTTTGCCGATGTTGATCCAGTGTTGGAAGTAATCTCCCATGTGGTACCCGCAGAAGGGCAACATGGCGAAGGGGTCCCGGCGAACGGTTCCCGCTTTAAGGTCCAGCGCGGCGGCGGTAATTTCGGAGCCCACGATGGAGCCCATAAAGACCCCATGGACCCAGTCCTTGGCTTCGTGAACCAGAGGGATCGTGTTGGGTCGGCGACCGCCAAAGAGTATCGCGCTGATGGGCACCCCGGCGGGGTCCTCCCATTCCTTGGCGATGGCGGGGCACTGCCGTGCGGGGGCGGTAAACCGGGAATTGGGGTGGGCCGCGGGTTTCTGTTCCTTATCGGCCTTGTTCTGCACCCATTCGTTGCCGTTCCAGTCGATGAGCTTTCCAGGGGGATCGTACCCAATGCCTTCCCACCATACATCCTTATCAGCGGTCATGGCGACGTTGGTAAAGATGGTGTTTTTCTGGATAGAGTACATGGCGTTGGGGTTCGATTCCATGTTTGTTCCTGGGGCTACGCCAAAGAAGCCCGCTTCCGGGTTGATGGCGTAAAGCCGGCCGTCTTTACCGAACTTCATCCAGGCGATATCGTCGCCGATGGTTTCCACCTTCCAACCAGGAAGGGTGGGGACTAGCATGGCCAGGTTCGTTTTTCCGCAGGCGGAGGGGAACGCGGCGCTGACGTATTTGGATTCTCCCTTGGGGTTCGTGATCTTGAGGATCAACATATGTTCCGCAAGCCAGCCTTCGTCCCGGGCGATAACCGACGCGATCCGGAGGGCTAGGCACTTCTTACCCAGCAGGGCGTTGCCACCGTACCCCGAACCGAAGGACCAAATTTCCCGGGTCTCGGGGAAGTGGGAAATATACTTTTTTTCGATAGGGGCGCAGGGCCACAGACCCTTATCGCTCTCGCCCTTAGCCAGGGGTTTTCCCACGGAATGGAAACAGGGAACGTATTCTCCCTTATCACCCAAAATATCCAAAACCTTGGTCCCCACCCGGGTCATAATGTGCATGTTCGCCACGACGTATTCGGAATCGGTAATTTCAACGCCGATTTTGGCGATGTTGGAACCCACGGGACCCATGGAGAAGGGAATGACGTACATGGTCCGACCCTTCATACAACCCTTATACAGGTCGGTCATGGTCTTTTTAAGATCCACCGGGTCAATCCAATTGTTGGTGGGACCCGCGTCGTCCTGGGATTTGCTGGCGATAAAGGTCCGATTTTCCACCCGGGCTACGTCGGAGGGTTCGGAACGGTACAGAACACAACCGGGGCGTTTGTCGGGATTTAACCGAATAGCCATGCCGGAATCCACATTTATCTTGATCATGCGGTCGTATTCGGCCTGGCTCCCATCGCAGACTTCTACCGCGTCGGGGGTCATCAGGGCTACCGCCTCTTCGATCCATTTTTTTAGACCGGGGTGCTTTAGTTCGTTTACTTTCATAGGAGCTCCTTAGAAAAAGATTAGGGGGGGCTACCTTGTAGAGGTCTACCAACTATTAGAATACAAAAATTATCAAATAAGTACAAGGGGATGGGGTTTAAGCTACCAAATTCAAAAGGGTGCCAGCGGGCGCGGAAGGATGCGGTTTGTAGGGCATGGCCGCGCTTTCCGCGATGGCGGTACGGATTTCCTTTTCGTATTGTTCGATAAGGGCGTCGATTTTTCGGGGGTCCGAGGAAATGGAGTCCCTTTGGACTTTCGTGGGAATTTGGGACGCGGATCGTTTAATTTGAGAAAGTTGATCAATCAGGACGTCTAGGATCTTAAGCTTTGTCAAAGGTACCCCCGGTTCCCCATTTTCGGCGGGTATACCGGATACGTGTTTAAAATTGGAATAAATATAGCTGGAGGGGGACACCGGAAACGCCAGTCTGCCCACCTGGTACGAAGAGAGGGCATAGCTAATATCGGGGAATGAATTTATAGAAGCGGTTCCAAGAATCATATTCCCTTCCTTGAGTCCCCTCTAAAAACAATAGGTTTTTAGAGGGGACTCATCCTTCCTTTATTCTATTATCGGAAGAAGGGGAAATTTAATTAAGGCTGTTCTGTAACTTAGGAAGTTACGGGACAGCCTCGATTAGCGTCCGTGGTTAAGGCGGTACCATTCGGAAAGTCGTTTATCCAAGGGCAGGTTCCCTTCTTTTGCCGGGACCGCTCCAGAAACTTTCTCGTGCAGGTACGGTAGGACCACCTTGGCTTTTAAGGTTTCCCAGTCCCGGGGTAAAATATTGGGGGGAACCAGGTAATCCTCTGGGGGGATATGTCCCAGGAGACTGGGGTAAAACTGGGGATAAATTTGGTCGTTTACCGACTTAATCGCCGAAAAACCGTTGGCAATCCCAAAGAGGGTCTCGCTCATCCGGTTTTGCTTGCTCAGTTGAAGCAGGTTCTTCTGGGTAGCCTCTTGGTAAAACCACCGGACAAAAGCGTCGGTGGCGTTTTTTGCCCTTCCCTGTTTGCACAAGCCCAGGTACGTAGCCCCCTCGGCCACGGGGATGTTGGTTCCCTTGGCTACCCAGCGGAAATCCAAGGTGGATCGGCGTTCATCGTTAACGGTAAAAAGATCGGCGCTGTTCATATAGGCAAAGAGAATTCGCCCGGTGGAAGCCAAAAGGGGTACGGGGTTGTACAGGTATTTAAAGGCAAACTCGTCCTCCGCTGGGGTTCCCCCGTTGGCGTCGGCGGACCAACGTTGAACGGCGGCAATCGCCTCCTCCAGGGCACCGTTGTTCCAGCTAAGGGGCGAACCCTCCCGAAAGGAGGCTCCGTAGAGGCTTGCGATGACAAAGAGAAAGTCATCGTTCCAGCGGGGGGAAAAGCCCATTTGAGAAAAGATTCCGTTTTGTTGAACGTTATAATCCTTCCCTAATTGCATCAGTTCATCCAGGGTAAGGATAAAGGGCCGTGTAACGCGGACGCTGTTATCCTTAGAAAAAATTACCGCGGGAAGATTAAAAGATACGGGGAAAAGGTACTGTTTACCGTCGATATTGCCCAGGGATAGGAGGCGGGAGTAAAAAGAGGTCTCCGAGAGGAGCAGGTCCTCAAAATAGTAATCCAGGGGTTTAAAAACCGCCCGACTAGAGGCGCTTTTAAGCCAGCTTCCGACCACAATATCCGGAAACGCCTTGGTATTTTTCAACTGTTCCGCGGGAAAGTCAAAGTAACGAACCTCCACCTTATAATTCGACTGGCTCGTGTTAAAATATTCCGCGTATACGGCAAACTCCGGCCGGTCGGTCCAGAGGATGGCGGTTTTAGGTTCCATGAACGAACAGCCTAACAGGGCCGAACCCAATAGAATAGCTGAAATACCGGCTCCACATCGTGCCTTAAGCGTCATATTCAAATCCTATTGTCCCTACGGAATGCTTGTCAATCCTCCATTCCCTGGGTATTATAGAAATTATGCAAATTAGAGATACCGAGGTGGTTCGTTTGGTAGAACGGATCGGGGATCACTTTAGAAGCAATATTTCAAACCGATACATTCGGCCCGCCTTGTTGCATCTCCCTTTGGATAACCAATCATGGGATTTGATCGAAAACCTTACGGAAAAGGTGGAACAGTATCGATACCAGGGCTTCCATTTGGACGAGCTGTACCAGCAGATAATCGCGGTTTCGCGGTTTGTCGCTTTTGCCCGGCGGGAGCTGGTCCCCACCCTGCGGAATCGCCTGGGGAACGGCCAAAAATTGACGGGAAGCGATAAGGTTTTACGGGATATGGCGATAAATAACTTTTCCTCCAACCTTCAGTTGTTGGCGGATCTTCTTAACGAACTGTACATAAAGCTGGTGGATCTGGATAAGCAGGCTTCCGTGGGGCATCCCCCCCTGTATACCCAAATCCCGGAGCTTCAAGATATAGGTCGGCAGTTGGTGGGGTGATACTTGTCACGATTGTATCCTGTCGTTATAATGCGCCCTTCTTAGAAACTACAATGGAGTACCTTGAATAGTGAAGTTTTCTAAAATACTGATAGAAACGAAAGCCCCCTTAGGGGTCATCCTTACGGGTGTGGCCATCCTTCTGACGATGGTTTCCTGTTCTTCCTCCTCCACCGCCCAAACCGAGGCGGTGCAAAACGATCCCCCCTGGGCCTCTTTGCGGGGGGCGGAGTACCGGGACGCGGCTTTAAAACCCCAAACGACTTCGGATCCCGTGCTGGTGCTGTATAGAAACGACTCCTCCCGGGAAGAGGTCATCTCCTTTTTTCAAGCGATCGTCCATTCCCGCGAGGTGGCGTCGATCATTTTGGAACAGGCCAGCGAATTTAACGTTCCCCCTAGTTTGGCCTTTGCCCTCAGCTGGGAAGAGAGCCGGTTCGATCCCCGGGCGGTCAATTGGAATTCTTCCAGCGTGGACCGGGGGCTTTTTCAGCTTAATTCTAAATCCTTTCCCAAGTTAAAGGAGAAGGATTTCTACGACCCCGGTTTAAACGCCCGCTACGGGATTGCTCACCTGCGCTGGTGTTTAGATTTAGCGGGGTCCGAGGTCGCTGGTTTGGCTATGTACAACGCGGGAACAAACCGGGTTAACGCCGACAGCACTCCCCGGACGACCCTGGATTACGTATCCCGGATCCAGTCTTACCGGAGCGGTATAGACGCCCTTTTTCAAAAGGATTTAGCCGCCCGGTGGATTATCGTGGACGGGGATGTAAAATCCGCCGTAGGAAGGGGCCAGGAGGCTAAAATCGCCTCTGCTCGGTTCCCCCTCCTTAAGGCGTTTCATTAGGTTGAGCTTTCAAGCCGGAGGATCAGTTCCTCCTGGTGAGCGGAGCCTTGAAAATTCAAAAATAACCGTTCTTCGGCCCTGGTAATCGTAAGGTCCCCTACCGATTCTCCGCGGGTATTCGTAACGCTTATCCGGGGTTCTCCGCCAAAACAATCGGGGGGCGCAAATATCACCGTGGGCTCGGAAATGGAATAATCCGGCCTAAACCGATACTCACAACGACGCTTTTTCCGGTCCCAGGTAAACGTCAGGGGAATCCCAGCGGTAGCCATGGGGTAGGGGCGCCTCCATCCGTCCAGGGCCCTGGGTTGACCTTCGCTCCAGATGGACAGGTCCTCGTCGTTCCAGCTGTCTCCTTGGGCCTGGTCGTTTGGGGCGGTAAAATTCCAAAGGGTCGAGTGGAGCAAAGGGGCGTCCATGGCGTCATAATACACGGAAAGGGCGGGCCTGCCCCCCATCTGTTTTTTTGTCCAGCCCAGGTCATCGGCGAGCTGTTCGGTAAAGCTTTTTTGCCCCCCCTTTGTACCCCCCACGAGCCTATGGTTGTCCCCGCGACGGGGTAGCCAGGGCCTAAGGGTTTTTGAAAAGAGGGTAGTCCCATCGTGCCAGTGGAAGACGTTCACCACCGATTCCCCATCTTCCTTGCCCCAGGTGGGGTGATCCCCGTTGGGGAGCCCTTCGATAAAAAAGAGGGCCCTTTCGTTTACTTCGACCATCCTCCGCGTAAATTTTTTGATAAAGGGTTTTAGGAAATCGTCCACAAAGCGGACCGGGCGGCCTTCGATGGTGGAAAAATAGTCCCCCCTTAAAAGCCGAGGTTCTCCCCCCTCGTCGGTCCACACCCCCGCCTGTTTCCAGGGGCAGGTAAAGCCCTCCGAAAAGAGGGATCGGCGCTGGGGGTTGAGGATTTGATGGGCCCGGATCCGGGGGCCCCCGATCCCCGGGGCGTACACCGGTACGGTGACGCTGTACCCCGAAGCGGCGGCCATGGCTTGAAAGGGGCTGGGCATGGGGCCGATGGCGATGGCGTAGTTTTCCAGGGTTTCCAGGTTGTGGTACCCAATGAAGCCGTTGTGGGGTTCGCTCATGGTTCCCCAGCCCACGATGGCCCCGCAGTCCTTAAGTCTCCGGTAGGCGTGCCTAAAAGCGGCGATATACCGTTCCTGGAGCCACGGCTGGGCGTTTTGTCCGTCGATGAGGGTTTCTTTCCCGTAGGTTTCCCCGGCAAAAAAAAGGGTAAAAAGGGTAGCGGCGGCGTAACGGTTATAGTTGGTGGGCCCTAGCCTCCGGGGGAAGGGCCCCGGGGACTCCTGCTCTGTTACGGCGGCGCCGGTTTCAAAAATTCTATCCAGGTCTATTCCGATTTTTTCCAGGGTCCACGCGGGGGCCCCATCGCCGCCGGTCCACCGGCTCCACACCTCCTGGTGGGGATCCATGAACACGGAAATCCCTTCTTTTTCAGCTATCTTAAGAATTTTCCGAACGTACGCCAGATAGGCCTCGTCGTAGACCCCCGGCCCCCCGTGTTCTATGGCTTCCCAGGTAATTATAAACCGGAGGAACGTGAAGCCCCAACGGCGAAATCGTTTAAAATGTTCTTCCGCTTCCTCCAGAGGAAAGGGGCGGCCCACAAAGGAAAGGTTAGTTCTTTCCTTTAATGAATCGGGTCTCCAGGTTTCTCCGGGGGGATCCACGGGGACCTTGGAACTTCCTCCCAGGTTACACCCCCGCAAAATAAGCGTTCTTCCCCCATCATCTACTATTCTCCCCTCGACGATACGCACAACTACCTCCGAACCCCACGGTATTTTTTGGTTCTTCCTTGTTTGAGTCCCCTCTAAAAACTGAGGTTTTTAGAATTGTCTCTTGTTTTGTCCTTGAAAACCCGCTGTAATATAGCATATTATATACCATACTCCAGGAGGGGATAATCTGTGAAATTGTACGTAGCTCCCATAGTTTCGGCGATCCTATTCGCGTCATGCGCCAGTACTGGTTCGATACCTCAAAAGGAAGCCGCTCCGGCGGCTTCACCGGCCACCGCTGTCTCGACTGCCCCCGCAAGTCCAGGGGCCAATTCCGCCACTGTGGCGGAACCGGCTAAAAAACAGAGCCGGGTTATCACCATAAAAGTGCCGGTAGAAAAAAAATCCCTGGTCAAGTTTGCCGATGGGTCCTTGGATGAATACACCCTTTCGGACTACGACGGGGCAAATGTGCTACTCCTGACCCAAACACGGTACTCCGCTTCGGGGGCCCTGTTAGAACGGACCGATTTTTCCTATACCGATGGAAAAGTGACGACCAAGACGGTCAAGGATGGGGATGGCAAGGTCACTTCTCAACGCTTGTATACCTATAACCCCCAGGGCCTCTTAATAAAGGAGTTCGCCCAGGATGGGGCGGGTAAGCCGATTTCCACCTTCGAGTACGCCTACGATGCCAAGGGGGATAGGACTTCTTGGATTGTCAAGGATTCCAAGGGGGTAGAAGTGGCGCAAACCGTTTACACCTACAAGGACGGTCGTCTCCAGGGGGCCGAATTGCGGGACGGTACGGGGAAAAAGACCGGATCGGGGCTCTACGAGTACACCGCCGATGGAAAAATACGGGCTCAAAAATACTATAACGCCCTGGACTCGCTTATCCGAATCGAATCCACCTATTGGGATGGGGATAGGGTACAGCGGGAAGAGCGCACTACTGCGGGTGGACAGGTACAGCAGAGGATCGATTATACCTACGGAAGTTCGGGGGAATTGACCCAGAAGGTTATCGAAGATTTTGTGGGCAAGTCTAAAAAAATCATCCAGTACGAGTACGTATTCCGGGATGAACAGAAAACCGTAGAAGAATAGGACGTAATTCCATGAAGAATAAATCTCTTGTATTTATGGTTTTGTTCGGCGCCGTGGCGTCATTTTTCGCCTTCGCTTCCGAGGAATTGGATATTTACACCAATATTTACCGGAACGCTATGACCTGGAACGAGCGCCTGAATATTTTACGGGATGTTTCGAGCTCTAATTTGGATGGGGTGGGGCAATTGTACGCGGAAGCCCTCTCCCAGTTGATTTTGGAACAACCTAACCTTCAAACCACCGCGGAAAAAACCGCCGCCGACGAGTCGGCCCGGCTCTTGGCGAACCTTTTGGGGGACGCCAAGTATGCCGGCGCGGCGGGGGACCTGTGGAAGGTGGTCCAAAATTTTTCCAATCCCCTGGTCAAGGCTGACGCCCTTATAGCCCTGGGCCGCGTTCGGGGAACCGATTATCTGGAACAGGTGGTCAAAATTCTTACGGATCTTAACCTCTCTCCCACGTCGGACCCCGAATCGGGGCAAAAAATAGCCTACGGGGCGATTTTAGCCCTGGAAAAATACAAGGATCCTTCGGGGTACCTCCCCGTATTTTTCGCGTCCACCGGCTGGTATAATCGCCGGGTAAAGGATCAGGCCGTCGCGAGTCTTCCGTACATCATTGATGATCCCTCGGAACCCCTTTCTTCGATTTTAAAGTCCAGCGGGTACAGTTACGATACTAAATTGCTCGCCCTACAAAAGGAAGAGGAGTCCAAGGCCCCCCCGGCGTCCAAAGGCACGGTGGCCGTTTTGGCCCTTTCGGAGGGATGGAAAGCGGCGACCAACGACGTCAAGCAGAGGATGCAGTTGGCAAATATGCGCAAGCTGTCTATCGATATGATAAAACGGTACGGAAGCGCCGATCCCGCCGCCATACCCCTTTTGGGACAATCCTACACCATGGGAATCGATTCGGAGGAACGCCTCTCCTCGGTAGCGGCCCTGGCGGCTATTGGATCCGACGCGGCGGCCCGAACCCTGGCGAACTTTCTGCTAGACCTGAATAAGAAGCGCCAGGATGGCAATATTACCGCAGAGGACGAACGGATGGTTCGGGCCGTTATTCCCGCCCTGGGCTCTACGGCCAAACCCATAGCCCGAACGGCCCTCCGGATGGTAGAAAACGTGGACTGGACAAACGCGGTCAAAGTCCTGGCCGCGGAGGCCCTAAAAAAGATACCCTGAACCTAAAAGATACCCTGAACATGAAAAAAAGGCCCCAAGGATTTCCCTTGGGGCCCTACTATGGGGGGCGGTAAAAAAACCGTCCGGCCATTTTTGATAAAACAGAATCACCCTACCAAAGGGTTTATTCGGTCAGGATTCGAAGAACGTCCTCGGAGCTGGTGGCGTTCATTATTTCGTTCCGTTTGTCGGAACTCTTAAACAATAAACTGACTTCCGCTAAAAATTGCAGGTGGGGACCCGTTTTATCGATGGGTGAAAGGGTCATGATAAAGATTCTGCAGGGTTCATGATCCAGGGCATCGAATTCCACCGGCACATCGGAAACCCCAATGCAGGCTACTAAATCGTGTACCGCCGTGGTTTTTCCGTGGGGTATGGCAATCCCATGTTTCATACCCGTGGACATTTTCCGTTCCCTATCCATGACGGCAATTTTCGCCGCCTGCCGATCCTTAATTTTTCCAGCTTTAACGAGCAAATCAAGCAATTCGTCGATAATCTGCTCTTTAGTGGTCCCCTTCAGGTGGAGACTAATCGTATCTTTTGTTAGCACCGTCTTAAGATTCATGTAGTCAAGTGTAAAACCCTCTAAATGAAAAGTCAAGCATTCCTCCATGGGCTTTGAACCCTTAGGTAAACAATTGAGGCTGTGTGATAACTCTGTTAGTTATCAGACAGCCCATAACCCCTGGCGTCGGCCCTTTCTACTGTGGTATACTAAAGCATGCGTCCAGCGGAACATTTTCTATCGGTATTGGATTCCCTTCAGCGATCCCAAAGGACCGATGGCTCCCCTATACCCGAAAATTCGGTGGTAGATAAAATACGGAAGGATTTTTCCCATCTGCTTTCTCCTTTGGTTGATACATCCGTGGGGGAAACGCTGTTCGATGCCTGGTGGAACCGAAATAAAGCAATGCCCCAGGTACGCTGGGCATCCTTGGCCTATATGGGAGCCTTTATTTTGGGCGAGTACGACGAAGCCACGATGCCCCTGGACCAGGATGATTGGGTTGACCTGCGGGACGCGATTACCGATGGGGCGGAAGAAATGGACCTGGATACTCTGACCGAATTGTTGGATAGACTTCTCGCTCGCGGGCTTATTTCGTAAAAAAATAGTTGTTTTTTCCCTTGATTTTTTGGAAAACTATAGTAAATTTAAAGTAGTACGGATGTTCAATCCACCGGATGGTGGATTTGAAACAATTCAGCGCGGCTTGTGCACCGCAGTTGTTTGGGAGGTTCGCTTATGGATACTCCGCCGAAACCGTATAGACCAACAATGGCTTGTTCCATTGTTGGTTCCGAAGAGACAGAGCATTTATAGATTCAAGGGTTCCGCGAAAGCGGATTGTAAAGCACGCGTTACGAGCGTGATGCCCGTTTCAGATCCGGATTCCTAATAGTTCCGGCAACTGATGGGGCTTTCCTAAAGCCGACAATTGTCGGCTTTTTTTTATACCTCGAGTCCACCAGCCTTTTAGGAGCCCGTCGGACTGGTGGTCCAACAGGCCCCGACAGTTTTGCAAAGACTATTTCAGATTACCAGCGTCCGTATCCGCCACCGTTATTGTCCCGTTCCCGGCGGGGTTTATCCATAGCTTCGTTTACCCGAAGTTGGCGACCCTCAAATTCACGACCATTGGTCCCGGTGATCGCGGCGTTCGCTTCCTCATCGGTACTCATTTCGACAAAACCAAAACCCTTAGAATTTCCAGTTTCGCGATCGAATATAATCTTCGCGGATGCGACGCTTCCAAAGTTGGAAAAGAGGTTGCGGAGGCTGTCTTCTGTGGTGTTGTAAGAGAGATTGCCGACATAAAGTTTCTTGGCCATCGAGAAAATTCCTTATCCCGGAAATGCGTCCGGGTACGCTATTATCGTACCTGTCGAAACAGGCTTCTCCAGCCCTTTCTACGAAAGGGACAAGGATACATTAGTATACAGGGGAATGTTGTAAAAAAGATAATTTGTAGCGGCAAAATAATTTATTACTCTCTCTAGTCCAATACTGCGATCTTCGCGGACAGAACTAACACATAATGCCATATTCAAAATATTCCCACTCCCAAGAACAGTAGCCTATCTTTATGGCCCCGTCAAGGGGAAATTTGAAATATAATTGAGGCTGTCCCGTAACTTAGGAAGTTACGGGACAGCCTCAAGTGGGCCCCCTAAAAACTAATTGTTTTTAGGATTGTGTAATGACTTGAATGGCCTTTTTTAGGTCCCCCACGGGGAAAAAACCGGAAAGTTTTTCTCCGGGGCTGTCGGCGGGAGGGCCGATGAATCGGTCAAAAGAAAGAGTTCGGGCGGCTTTGATCCGGTTCCCCAGACGACGAATAGGCCGGACCTCTCCCGCCAGGGAGAGCTCTCCGGCTATTACGGTTTTAGCGCCCAGGGGAATTCCAGTTCTGGCCGAATGGAGGGCCGCCGCCAGGGCCAACTCTACGCCCACTTCGGAAATACGGATGCCCCCGGCCACGTTGACGTATAGATCGTGATCCGAAAGCCGTAATTTCAGGTGTTTCTCCAGGGTGGCGGCCACCCGGGATACCCGAGCCGAATCGATGCGGTCGGAGAATACCCGGCTGATGGACCCCTGGGCGGGAACCGCGAGGGCTTGGATTTCCACCAAAATAGTCCGGGAACCCTCCAGCACGGCGGCGGTGGAAATTCCCGGGGGCAACTCGCCTTCCCGCCGAACGAGGAACAGGGTGGAAGGGTCTTCCACCGCCGCTAGGCCCCCTTCGCCCATGGTAAAAATACCGATTTCGTCCACCGATCCAAAACGATTTTTGGTTGCCCGGAGAAAACGACTATCCCCATCGCTCTGTTCAAAGTACAACACCGTATCAACCAGGTGTTCCAAGGTTTTGGGGCCCGAAATTATACCGTCCTTGGTCACGTGGGCAACGAAAAAAATGGAGGCGTCGTGTTCCTTTACCCAGGTAACCAGATCGTAGGCGCAGTATTTCATTTGATTTACCGTACCGTAAATAAGCCCCGCGTCGGGGGAATAGAGGGTCTGTACCGAGTCGACGATCACCAAAACAGGTTTTACGGTCCCTAACACCCGCTGGATATCCTCTAAACGGCCCGAACAGAGGATCTCTATCCGATCGGATGTAAGTCCCAGGCGGTCCGCCCGGAGGCGAATTTGGCCCGCCGACTCTTCCCCCGACACGTAGAGGACCCTGCCTTGGGTTTTAGCCCCTGCGGCGGCCTGTAAAAGGAGGGTGGACTTACCGATCCCCGGCTCGCCCCCCACGAGAACCGAGGAACGCTTCATGATGCCTCCCCCGAGAACCCGGTCCAATTCTCCAATGCCGCAGGAAATGCGACTTCCTTCCTGAACGTCCACCGCGGAAAGGGGGATGGATTGGGGTAGCCCCTGGGAACCCCGGGAACCAAAAGCCCCTGCGGGACCGGCGGCGCCGTCGGAAACCGCCGTTTCTGTCAGGGTGTTCCACTGACCGCATTCGGGACAACGGCCCAACCATTTGGGTTCCTCGTGGCCGCAGGATGAACAGCGGAAAATGATGGTCTTCTGTTTTTTCACAACCCCTCCTTTGAATTTAATTGTACTTATGCCCCAGGGATGCTATATTCTATCATAAGACCAACGAGAAAATGGAGTTTTTTAATGGTAAATAGGGCTATTGTCTGTGTGGACGACGAAGCGATCATCCTGATGGCCATGAAACAGGAATTGAAGCACCACTTTGGGTCTCGTTTTTTGTACGAAACCGCTTTGAGCGCCGAAGAGGCCTTGCAGATAATACAAGAATTGGGGGACGAGGGAATTTCGGTTATCATCGTTATTTCCGATTGGCTAATGCCGGGAATGAAGGGGGATGAATTCCTGGTGTTGGTACACCAGCAATTTCCCCATATCCGAACGATTATGGTTACCGGTCAGGCCGACGAAGCGGCCATTGAACGGGCGGTTCAAGAGGCAAAAATTTCCGCGTGCCTTCGCAAACCCTGGAAATCCCGGGAATTAATGTCGGCCATTGAAGACATTTTAGACGAACAGACCATCGCATAGGGCCCGGTGGTTTCGGATCGGGGGCTTGCAAAGGTCGCTGACCTTTGCAAGCCCCCGAATTCTAAAGGGGTCCCTTTATTTTGATAACAGTCGGTTCAATCGTTTTACAAAATCCGCGGGATCTTTTAGCTTAATACCCTCCACCAAGAGAGCCTGATCCAATAAAACCCCGGCGGTATCGGCTATTTTTCCCTCATCATCGGTGGCCTTTAGGGCTACCACGATGGGGTGTTGGCCGTTTATTTCCAAAATGGGTTTTACATCGGGCAGTTCGGTCTGTCCTAGGGCCCGCATCATCTGGGCAAACTGAATGGAAGGATCGTTCTCGTCCGCCACGATACAGGAGGGGGAATCCTGGAGCCTTCGGGATAGTTTTACGTCCTTTACCCTATCTCCCAGGGCTTTTTTTATCTTTTCAACCACCGGTTGAAGTTCCTTTTCGCTTTCCTCGTTTTTCTTTTCCCCCAGTTCCTCGTCCGCCCCCGCACGGTTTACGGCCTTTAACTCAAAGTCCTTGTACTTTCCCAGGGAGGGCACGACGATTTCGTCTATCTCATCGTCCATAACGAGTACTTCGATTCCCTTGGCCTTGTAAGCCTCCAGCAAGGGAGAGGCCTTAAGGGTTTTTTCGTTTCCTCCGGTGATGTAGTAGATCGCCTTTTGATCCGATTTCATCCGGGATACGTAATCCGCAAAACTGGTCCAGCCTTCCACTGCGGTACTTTTAAACCGGACCAATTCCATCAGGGTATCCCGGTTGGCGAAATCCTGGTACAGTCCCTCTTTAAGGGGCCGGTTGAATTGGGAAACGAAGGTGTCCCATTTTTCCTTTTGGTTTTCCGACAGGGTTTTAAATTCGGCTAACAATTTTTTTACCGAAGCGTTTTTTATGTTGGTAAGGATACGGTTTTGCTGAAGAATTTCCCGGCTTACGTTCAAAGGCAGGTCTTCCGAATCGATAACCCCCCGGATAAAACGGAGCCACGGGGGCATCAGTTCCTTATCGTCGTCGGTGATAAACACCCGTTTGACGTACAGCTTAACCCCCGGTTTATAGTCCACGTTGTAAAGGTCAAAGGGGGCCTTTTGGGGAACGTAAAAGAGGGTTACGTATTCCTGGGTCCCTTCGGCTTTGGTATGGACGTAGAAAAGAGGAGCCTCGGTGTCGTGGCCGATCTGTTTGTAAAACTCCTCGTAATCTTCCTCCTTCAGCTCATTTTTGGGGCGGCGCCAGATGGCGGTCCCCGCGTTGATGCGATCGGTTTTGGTGGTGGACCCCTTTTCTTTTCCCTTATCGTCGTATTCTTTTTCTTCGTAGGTTAAATAAATGGGAAAGGCCACGTGGTTTGAGTACCGTTTAATAATATCCTCGATGCTCCAACGGTTGGCGAATTCAAGCCCCTCCTCGTTCAGGTGCAGGGTGACCGTGGTTCCGTGTCCATCCCGCTGGGCTTCCTCCAGATCGTAACTTTCCTTCCCATCGCTGGTCCATTTCCAGGCTTTTTCTTCCCCCGCTTTTCGGCTTACCACCTCGATTTTATCGGCCACCATAAAGGCGGAGTAGAACCCCACCCCAAACTGTCCGATCAAATTGGAATCCTTTTTGGCGTCCTCGGCCAACTTTTCTAAAAACGCTCGGGTTCCCGAACGGGCTATGGTCCCCAGGGACTCGATGAGATCGGTCTCGTTCATGCCGATTCCCGTATCGGAAACAACGAGAATCTTCGCGTCCTTGTTAAAGGAAAGATCGATTCGGGGATCGAAGGGGATAGACTTGTAGGCCTCCTCCGCCACGGTAAGGTACTTAAGCTTATCCAAGGCATCGGAAGCGTTGGAAACCAACTCTCGAAGGAAAATTTCTCGGTTGGAATAGAGGGAATGGATGATCAGCCGCAAAAGTTGGCTGACTTCGGTTTGAAATTGATGTTGGGCCATGGGGCATAACTCCTTGCTTGTTTGAAAATAAACATCAGTCTTTAGAATCGTTTCAAAGATACTAATCCCTGCGGCGAAAGGGCAAGGGAATTTTGTCGGTCCGGAGCTATCACCGGTGTTTACTGACGATGACCCTCACCGTAGCCCTTTTGTACCCATCGCCGGTGCCCACAGGGGTTTTTGATCAACCTTCGTTAAAGTGATTAAGGCTGTCAGAGCGCCTCCATTTTTTTCTGTCCCCGTTGATTATCCGGCTAAATCGGTTTACTATTCCCCCCGTTATGACTCGTCCTTCCTCCTTTTTTCTGTTTCTGGGCGCTTTGGTTTTGGCTTTTTTGTTTCCCCTAGAGGCAGAACCGTCCCATCCCAGGACAGGATCGTTTTTAATCGACCTCAACGCGTACCCCCTGTACGTTCGTCCGGGTTTTGACCGGTCCATGGTGGGAACCCGTCCGGCCCTGGAGGATGGATCCTGGCTTGTGTACGGCCCGGCTAAAAATGGAGAAAGGGTTTTAACCCTGATCGATCTACCCAATGCCCCTCGGCGGTCCTTTTTAGATGTTCAAGACCATAGGGCCGTCGAATATACCTACGTCATTCCCTTCTCTTTAACCCAGGAGGAGATAACTCCATCGACGTCCCGGATGGATCCTATTCCGGGGATCGAGTTGGGGGCCCTGGGGGATAACTGGGAGATCTACCTTAACGGCAAGCTGTTGCGGTCGGAAGTGTATCTGGACTACCGGGGGCAAATTATACACCATAGGATAGCCCGGCATATATTTTTCCCCATAGATCGGGAACTGTTAAAAAGTGCTGAGAATCTCCTGGTCTTTCGGATTATCGGTGATCCGACCAACGCCGCGACGGGTTTTTTTGTTTCCCAACCCTATAAAATTACCGATTACGCTTCCATCGAAGCGGAAAATAACGCGGTTTGGCGCATAACCCTGTATGGGATCTATGTTTTTGTGGGCCTATACTATCTTTTTATATTTTTTCTTCGTCCCCAGGACCGGTACAACCTCTTTTATGGGTTATTTTCCCTTATTTTAGGTTTTTACCTTTTTCTTAGGACCTATTTTGTGTACACCCTGTTTTTAGATACCGCGCTTTCTTCCAAATTGGAGTACGCCACGGTTCTTTTAACCATACCCCTCATGGGCGCCTTTGTGGAAACCCTCAGTATTAATAGGGTTCGGATCGTTACGTTTATTTTTGGCCTTTTTTACGCTTTCCTCGCGGTACTGCAATTCTTTTTCTCCCTGTCCTTTTCTCTGGACATTATTACCCTTTGGCAACGGTCGAGTCTCTTTTTGATCCTGTATATTTACCTTTATTCGGTTTTATGGGAATTTTTTAGCTCCGGCTATCGGCGGTGGAAACGGCAGGAAAATTCGATGATCCCCCGATCCCTGCTTAAAGAGTGGGCCTCCTCCCTGCTCAGTACCCCCCTAGGGAATACTCTGCTCGGGATGACCCTGCTGTTTGTAACCGCCCTGTACGATGTTTTAGATTCCTGGCTTTTTCATACCGAATTGGTCCTTTCTCAGTACGGCCTCTTCGTTTTTATCATCGGAACCGCGGGGATACTGTCAAACCGGTATAATTTTGTCTTTAAACAGTTGAGTGTGGCGAATATCAATTTGGAGCGGAGAATCGACGACCTGGCCCGTACAAAGGAACACCTAGAAAAAAGCGAGGCCACCTATCGGAGTCGTTTTGAGGGACGGCGAGAAGCCCTGGTGATTTTAGATTCCGATTTTACGGTTAGGGACTGCAACCCCGCGGCGGTAGAATTTTTCAATTTGGAAGCTTGGAGGGCTGATATCCAGAACGGAAGGGGGCCCGATTTGGGGGCCCTGCTCTTTGAAAATGAACAGGAGCTGGGTCCCCTGGCGGCCCGTTTAGCCCAAATTACCGAAGAACTTCGTACATCCCATACCCCGCTTGAGGGCCCTGTTCTCCTAAAAGGCCCTAGGGGAGAATCCCGCCCCTGTACCTTCCGATTGGAATTGTTACGATCCAATGATAAAGGGGAAATCCTGCTCACCGCGATTCCCGATACTGGGGGCGAGGCCCCCTTAGCCGTCGTGGAAGGTAGGGTCCGCTACGATATCGAAAATACCCTTGCCGCCGCCGATTGGACTGCCCAGGGGGCCAGCGAAAATTTAAGGGCCTATCTTTCTTTAGAGTCCATCTATCGTGTCCGCAAAAGTCTCCGGGAATTGATTGTAAACGCCATAGAACATGGAAATTTAGAAATAACGTGGCAAGAAAAATTACGGGCCCTCCGTGGGGGACGCTATCTTGAATTGATTCAACAGAAAAAAAACCTTCCGGAATTCAGGAACCGTCGCGTATCCCTGGAGTATTCCATAACGCCCCAACGGGCAGTGTTCACGATTACGGATCAAGGGAAGGGGTTTGTTCATGAAAAGTACGTTCAAAGGGCCAGGAAGGTAGGGGAGAATGGAGCCTTGGAGACCCTTGGCCCTGGTCAAGGGATTCCCCTGGCGTTACGGACCTTTGACCGACTGGAGTATAACGATACGGGAAACCAGGTTACCGTGGAAAAACGGTTCGGTTAAAGGGGGCCCAGTGGGGTAGGGTCCGGGGTTTCGGGCTTTACAGAAATCTTTAAAATGTCTAACATGTCGCTATTATGGCTGTACATCAAAAAAAACTAGAGGGAAAGCTGGTATATATTACCGGCGGATCGAGTGGTATTGGGCTGGCCACCGCTAAGGCCTGTCTATCCCAAGGGGCTTCGGTCCACCTCTTGGCCCGCCGACGGGATAAACTTTCCCAGGCGGTGGAGACCCTTTCTTCCGCCCTTTCGCCGACCGAAGGGGCCTCCAAAGCCGCTGACCGAATTACCTTTTCCGTCATCGATGTAGCTTCCCCCGAACAGATAGAGGAGGAATTGCCCCGGGCCTTTTCGTCCGTGGGTATTCCCCAGGTTCTGGTAAATTGCGCCGGTATGTCCAGGCCCGGGTATTTTGAAGAATTATCCCTCGATATTCTGCGAACCACCATAGAAACCAACCTTTTGGGGACCCTTAACGTGTCTTCCCTAACCTATAGGGCCATGATAGACGCAAAAATACAGGGTCATATTGTGAATGTCTCGTCCATGGCGGGGTTGGTGGGCGTTTTTGGGTACACCGCCTACGGGGCCTCCAAATTTGGCATCGTGGGCTTTTCGGAGGCCCTCCGCTCGGAGGCAAAACGGTACGGTATACGGGTTTCGGTCCTCTGCCCCCCGGATACGGAAACGCCCCAGCTAGAAGAGGAAAACAAGTATAAACCCCCGGAAACCCGGGCCGTGGCGGGAAACGCGAAGCTATTACAACCCGATGTGGTGGCCCAGGCCCTCGTTTCCCGGTTGTTTACCGATCGATTTATTATTTTTCCCGATTCCATGAGCGCCCTCATTTTTGGTATTAAGCGCTACGCCCCCCGTTTGGTCGAATTTTTTATGGACCAGGATATTCGGAAAGCGCAAAAGGATAAAAGGAAGTAATATGGAAAACCATCAGGATCTGTTCAAAAAATGTTTCGATTTTACCCAAGCGGAAGACGCCCGGCAGGGTGGTTGGTATCCCTATTTTAGGCCCATCGAGGCGAATAGGGGGAATCGGGTCATAATTCAGGGTCGAGAAATGATTATGGCGGGTTCCAACAATTACCTGGGCTTGGCGTACGATGAGCGGGTGCGGGAAGCCGCCATTAAAGCGGTGGAAAAATATGGGTCCAGTTGTTCCGGTTCCCGGTTTATGAACGGTACCTTGCTACTGCACGAAGAATTGGAGGCCAAATTGGCCGCCTTTACGGGTCAAGAGGCCGCGTTGACCTTTACGACGGGGTATCAAACCAATTTGGGTGCCATTTCGGCGCTCTTGGGCCGAAACGACCACGTGGTAACCGATAAATTCGACCACGCTTCTATTATGGATGGCATCTTCCTGGCTACCGGGATTAACAAGGGCTTGAATCTCCATCGTTTTAAGCACAACGATATGGCGGACCTTCGGAAAACCCTGGATAAAATACCCTCCACGGGGGGTATTTTAATCATCGTCGACGGGGTGTTCAGCATGGAAGGGGATATAACCCCCTTGCCGGAGCTGAGAAAAATAGCCGATGAGTACCACGCCCGGCTCTATCTGGACGAAGCCCACGCCATCGGTGTTTTAGGGGACCATGGGAAGGGTACCACCGAGCATTTCCACAACCAGGCTCAGGCGGATATCGTTATGTGTACCTTTTCCAAGGCCTTCGCTTCTATCGGCGGTTTTGTGGCCGGTTCGAATCGGGTCATCGATTATATCCGGCATTTTGCCCGGCCCCTTATTTTTAGCGCTAGCATGCCCCCCTCGAATCTCGCCGCGGCGATGAAGGCCCTGGAAATTATCGAACAGGAACCCCAACGGGTAAAACGGCTTCAACAGATAGCCCAAAAAATGCTCCAGGGTTTTAAGGACCTGGGCTTTAACATCGGCACCGCCGAAACCCCTATCGTTCCCCTCCATATCGGGGATAACGATAAGACCTTCCTGTTCTGGAAGGCTCTTTTTGAACGGGGTGTATACGTGAACCCCGTTATTGCCCCAGCGGTTCCTCCGAATGGGGCCCTTATCCGAACCAGCTATATGGCCGTCCATACGGACGACGAGCTGGATACGATTTTGCAAATTTCTAAAGAAGAGGGGCAACGGCTGGGGATTATTTAAAACCCCCAGAAATCTATTCCCGATAGTAGGGCTTGCCGATAGACGCGGGGTATTCGATGGTTTTTTTGGAAAGGATCATGATGGCTATGACCGCGAAGAAGGGAAGCATCATAAAAAATTGGTAGGGGATGGGGCTGGAAAGCATCTGAAGCTGGAAGCTTAACACTTCGATGGCCGAAAAGAGCAGGCCCCCCAAAATGGCCCGTTGGGGTTTCCAACTGGCGAAAATGGCTATACCGATGGACATGAAGCCCCGGCCCGCGGATATGTCCGGGGTGTAGGTTTCGGTGATCACCAGGGGAATGTAGGCCCCCGCAAGACCGATAATCGCCGCCCCTACGATCGTGGCGGTGTACCGAATCCGCCGGACGGGGATTCCTGCCACGTCGGCGGAGCGGGGGTTTTCGCCGATAGCCCGGGTTTCCAGGCCCCACTGGGTGCGGTAAAAAAACCACCAGGCTCCAAAGGTTAAAAGGTACATAAGCCAGACGATGGCGTTGGCGGAAAAAAGGGCCCGCAGAATCGGGATATTTGACAGCAGGGGCACCGACAGAATGGGGGTGTGGGGCGCCTTGGGGGCGTCCAGACGGATACCCATAATTACTTTATACCCCATGTCGGCGAGTCCCGATCCAAGGATCACCAGACAGATGCTCAGGATAAATTGGTTAACCCGAAACTGCTCGTGTAAAAAAGCTAAAATCAGCCCGAAGGCCGCACCCATCAGGGCCCCTACCAGGAATCCCACGGCCCAGCTTCCGGAGAAAAAGGCGGCCATGAACCCAAAGGATGCCGCAGAGAGCATGATGCCCTCGGCGGCCACGTTAAAAATCCCCGTTCGCCCGGTAATTACAATGCCAAGGCTGGCGAGGGTGTAGATGGTGGCGTACACTATCATTTGGTTGGCAAAGGTTGAAATAAACTCCACGATTTCCCCCTATTTCTTTTTCGCGTTCATAAATTCTCGGAACGAGACGATGAGCAGAACGATAATCCCCTGGGCCAGAAAAACCAGTTCCACGGGGATCTGCATGGTCCTCTGTAAAGAATCGGCTCCCACCAGGAGGACGGACATAAAAAACGCCGCGAAGGGAATGCCGATGGGGTTCCCCTGGACGATAAGGCAGGTCAGAATTCCAAAAATACCGTACTGGGCTCCGCTGGTGGTGGCAAAGCCTTCTATCAATTTTCCCTGGATATTTACGATTTCCAGGGTTCCTCCCAGGCCCGCCAAAGCCCCGCCCAGGAAGAAGCTCGTTAGGATGGTCCGGGAAAAGGGGATCCCGTAGGTTTCCGCGGCCATCTGGTTGTACCCCACCGCCCTGATCTCGTACCCCGATCGGGTGTAGTTCAGGAAGAAAATCATAAAGGCGATGGCGGCGAGGGCAAAGGTAAATGAAACAGGGAATCCGCCGATAAAGCCCAAGGTCGCCTGGGGCGGCAGGGGTATGGTGATGGGGTATCCCTCGGCGGGGTCCTTAAAGGGCTTGGCTGTGGCGATAAAGTTCAGGAAATACTGGGCCACAAAATTGAGCATGATCGTGGAAATGATGGGGTTTATGTCCCACCGGGCCTTTAGGGCCCCCGCGGCGGTACCGTACAGGCCCCCCGCTAAAACGCCAGCGATAATAACGAGGGGTAACAGAACCCCCAGGGGCAGTCCAAAGGGGGCCAGCGAAAGACCTACCACGGCGGCGATCGTGCCGCCCATCATCATCTGTCCCCAGCCGCCGATATTAAAAAATTTGATCATAAAGGGAATAGCAAAGGCGTAGGTTGTAAAAATAAGGGGAATGGTTTTTTTTATGGTTTCCTGAAAACCAAAGAGGGATTTAAAGGAAGCGCTTAAAAGGTACCCAAAGGCTTTTAGAACGTCGAAGCCCATGAGGGCGACGATGAGGGCCAAAACCGCGAAGGCTATCCCCAGGGCTCCCAGGTAGATGAGAACTTGCCGTCCGGTTTCCCGAAGTTTCACCGATGAGGTTTTCACGCCGCACCCCCTATCATCGCCAATCCAAGGCGATATTTATCAAAGTCCTTCCGTTCGAAAATCCCCGTAAGCTGTCCTTCGTGCAGGGTGGCTATCCGGTCGCACAGGAGCATTAGCTCGTCCAAATCCTCGTGGATCCAAAGGATGGCCCCTCCGGCGTTCCGAATCTGAACCAGCTTGTTAAAGATAAACTCCACCGTGGCGATATCTACCCCCGACGTGGGGTTGTGGGTTACCAACACCTTGGGTTGGGAAGCGAAGGCCCGACCCAGAATTACCTTTTGGATATTTCCCCCCGAAAGGCGGCGGATTTGCAATTCCGTATCCGGGGTGGCCACCGAAAATTCCCGGATGGCCTCTTGGGTAGAATCCCGAAGGGTTTTCCAATTGATCGTCCCCAGGGGGCTGTAGAAACGGGATTCCCCCTGGTGCCCCAAAAGGAGGTTCTCCACCAGACTTCCATCGTTCAGAATGCCCTCCTGAATCCGGTCCTCGGGGGTATAGGATATGCCCATAGCGAAAACCTCGAGGGTGCTTTTATGGAGGATACTCTTTCCTTCTACCAAGACGTCACCCGATTGGATACGGGAGGATTTAAAGAGGAGTTCCGCCATATCCTTTTCTCCGTTTCCGGAAATAGCGGCCACCCCCACAATTTCTCCCCGTCGTACCGAAAAGGATACGTCCCGAAGTCCCCGGCCCTTTTTCCCCGCCGCCGGCCGGGTTGTGACGTTCCGTAGTTCTAAAATCGGCTCTCCGAAGGCGGGGGAGGTTCCCAGATTGATGATGGGAAGGGCGTTTTCCGTGACGGCTATGTTTTTTTCCATAAACATTAGCTTCACAAGGCCCTCCATGGTCATTTGGTCCTTCTCCAGCCGACCCTGAAATTGACCATGCCGGAGAACGGTGGCCGAATCGCAGGCCTCCAGGACTTCTTTTATCTTGTGGGTAATAAAGATTACCGTCATCCCCCGTCCGGTCAACTTTTTTAGGGACTGCAAAAGGCTCCGAAATTCGCTTTCCACCAGGGATGTGGTGGGTTCGTCTAAAATAAGCAGATTAATACCCCGGCGTAGGGCCCGGAGAATTTCGATTTTTTGTTTTAGTCCGGCGCTTAGTTCCTTGACCTTCCGGTCTAAGGGTACGTCAAAGCCAATATCCCGGGCCAAAGTCAGGATCCTTTCCCGTTCCTCCGAAAGCGGAAGCTTCCATCGAGCCTTCCCGGAACCCAACAGGATATTTTCCACCGCGTTAAATTCCCCCACCAGGGTAGAAACCTGGTGGACCATCCCGATCCCGTGGGCGATTCCGTCGGCGGGGGACTTAATGTTAATTTTTTTACCTTCCAGAAAAATCTCCCCCGAATCGGGGGCGTACAACCCGTAGAGGATATTCATGAGGGTCGTTTTTCCCGCCCCATTTTCTCCTAACAACCCGTGGATTGAACCCCTTTGAACTTGGAAATTGACGTTATCCAAGGCCGTGACGGCGCCAAATTGTTTGTGTACTCCCCGTACTTCTAAAAGGAGATTTTCCATACCCTATCCTACTGAATTTCTTTTAGGTTCTTTACGACTTTGATTTTACCGGAAGCCACAGCGTCGGCGATTTTTTTGACCTCCGTATTGATGGAAGGATCCACGTTAGAAATGGGGAAGTCCGCGTGCCGGGCGTTCCCATCGCCGTATTCCATAGTCAGGTCGCCACCCCGTTCTCCCGCCGCTAAGCGGTCCATAATTTTAGACATGACCACGTTAAAGTCAAAAATATCGGCGGTTAGGTAATTCGCCGGCGCTTGATCCTTTTTGGACGTATAGGTGGTGGTAAAGTACACCTTGGTTTTTGCTTCTTTAACCGCCGTATAGAGGCCAAAGTTCCCCAGGTTGACGGCGCTGATAATCACGTCTATCCCTTTGGATATCAGCCCTTCGGCTCCCTGGCGGGCCTTGACCGCGTCGTTAAAGTCCCCCACGTACACATACTCAAAGGAAACGTTTTTCCCCGAATCCCGGATCGCCTGTTTTACCGCGTTCACTTCGCCCCGGGTAAAGGGCAACTCTAGGCCCCCAAGCCACCCGATCTTTCCGGTTTTGGTAGCTAAGACCGCTAACCTTCCCAGAACATAGAAGCCCGTGTAGTAGTTCCGGTCCACGTACCATAGGTTGGGTTTTGCGTTGTCGGGCTTCCCATCCCCTTCGACGATGAAGGATACCTTGGGGTACTGGTCCGCCACCTTATCCGCGGCGCTGTTGAACTGGTTCCCGTGGACCCAGATGACGTTAAACCCTTCGTTCACGTATTCTGTCATGACCCGTTGGGCATCCGGAACGGCGACCCGTTCGGAAAAGGCCGTTTCGACCTTAAATTTTGATTTTACCTGCTGTAATGCCACGTACCCCAGGGCGTTATAGTCCGCGTCCTGGATAGAACCGGGGAAAATGGCCGCCAGCTTTATTTTAGAAGTCTGGGCGGAAAGGGACGAGAGCGCCAAAAGGGCGCATACGGCGGTAGCCATAAGTTTACGAATCATATTTCGACTCTCCTTACCGGAAATTTCCGGTAGACCTATAGTAGTCCTATTGTAAAGCCCTTGTCAAATTGTAATTGAGGCTGTTTGATAACTTTGCTAGTTATCAGACAACCTTGACAAAACCCCAATTTGCTCTAATACTTCAAGTAGGTAAAAAGCTATAGATTTAATATTTGAGACAATTCTAAAAACATCAGTTTTTAGAATTTTTCCGCTGAAATCGCAATTCCTGTAAGGAATTGCTTAAGTCCCCTCTAAAAACAATTGGTTTTTAGAGGGGACTCATATTTTAAATCAAAGGAGTTTCTCTTGAAAATTCGCCTGACCCTAGCTTATCGAATCGCCATCGTTTTTAGCGTTTTTGTAGCCCTCCTTATGGCCCTTCTTTTCGCCATATTGGCTCCAAACTTGGGGAGCAATATCCGCGCAATTATCGAAAAGGATAACCTGGAAATTGCCCGGGCCCGGGGGGATCAGTTAGGGGAAATAAGCGATAAAATTGGCATGCAAATGACCCTTTTCTCTAATCTGGATTTGATCAAAAATTCGGATATCGAAGTCGCCCGGTATATGTTGGACGGTATAAAAGGGCAGTTGAGCGATGAGATCGACAATGTCTTCCTGATAGATCCGGATGGAAATTATGCCTACGGTTCAAAAACCGGTTCTTTTGCCAAAACGGATTTTTATACCAATATCACCCGGTTTAACAAAGAAAGCTCTATCGGTGACGCCTTCGTTTCACCCCTTAACGACGCGCCCTCTATCACCTTTGCCCGGGCGGTTCGGGATTCCTCGGGAACCCTCAAGGCGATAATCGCGTGCCAGGTAAAGGTGGATAAGCTGTCCCAAGTGGTGGGGAACATCAAGGTGGGGGAAAAGGGCTTTGCGTGGCTCGTTCAAAAGAACGGTGTCGTCATTGCCCATACGGACCCCTCCATGGTAATGAAGCTGAACCTCCTGGATTCTAAAAAGGATGGATACCGGGACTTGGATACCTTCGCTCAAAAAATGGTAACCCAGGATTTGGGAGTGGGGGAATGGAAGGACCCGAAGGGAAAGGCCATGGTTACCTACTACGCCAAGGTTACGGATACCGAAGGTTGGGTCCTGGGGCTAACGCTTCCTAAAGGGGAAATCGACGCCATCCCTAACCGGGTTTTGGGACTCCTCGGCCTGTTGCTCATCCTGGGTATCGTGGCTTCCTTCTTCATCTCCATGCAAATAGCCCGTTCGGTAACCGGTCCCCTACGAAAGGCCGGCCAGGGCTTTAAGACCCTTGCCCAGGGTGACGCGGACCTGACCGTGCGGGTGAACGTCCATTCCAGCGATGAGGTGGGAGATCTGGTTCGGGATTTTAACGCCTTTATCGATAAACTTCGGGAAATTGTGGGATCCCTAAAGCAATCCCAGGCCGAAATGGCCCGCATCGGTAACGAGTTAAGCTCCAGCGTGGTGGACACCGAACGGATGGTGGGTGGTATTACCGAATCGGTAAAGGAAGTGTACGAACGGACCCGGTCCCAGGGGGCCAGCGTAGCCGAATCCTCCAGCGCGGTGGAAGAGATCGCTAAAAATATCGAAAGCCTGGACCGACTGATCGTGGATCAGGCTTCGAGTATTACCCAGGCATCCTCCTCCATCGAGGAAATGGTGGGTAACAACGGTGCGATCGGTACTTCTATCGATAGGATGGCCCAAAGTTTTGCTTCCCTTTTAAAGGACGCGGATCAGGGAAAGGCTCTTCAAACCCTTTCTTCGGAGAAGATCAAGCAGATCGCCGAACGATCCCATACCCTTTTGGAGGCCAACGGTGTTATCGCCGGTATCGCTTCCCAAACCAATCTGTTGGCCATGAACGCGGCCATAGAGGCGGCCCACGCGGGCGAAGCGGGAAAGGGCTTTTCTGTGGTGGCCGACGAAATCCGGCGCTTGGCCGAAACATCGGCCGAGCAATCCCGATCGATTACCGCAGAACTTACCATGGTCCAAGGGGCTATCACCGAAATGGTAAAAACCTCGGAGGATTCGGAAAAATCCTTTGATCAGGTGGGGGCGAAGATCCAGGAAACTGACGCACTGGTCCGGGAAATTCGCCAGGCCATGGACGAACAGCAGGAAGGTTCCCGTCAAATTTTGGAAGCCCTAAGAACCATGAACGATGTGACCGCCCAGGTCCGGCAGGGTTCTTCGGAAATGACCAACGGGAACGCTACCCTTTTAGCGGAAATGGGTAAGTTGCGGAACTTGAGCAGTGATATAGAAGAAAGTATCGATACGGTTTCCAAGGCCAGCGAGGAAATTCGGCAGAACGCCCAAAAAGTGGCCTCCATGGCGGAGGGTACGAGAAAAACCATCCAATCCATGGAACAAGTGATCGGGCGCTTTAAAGTATAGGGCAGGGACGCGGCTGACCGCGGATTCCCTAGGCCGACTGCGGGGCAAGGGCCGCGTAGACTCCCCAAAAAAAAGACCGTGGAGCCCTGTTCACGGAAGGGCTCCGCGGTCTTACATTTAACGCCCCCTTAGGACTTTTTCTTTATGATCTCGAATCCGCAGTAGGGAACCAGGGCCGGGGGCAGTTTTACGGTCCCATCGGCCTGTTGGTAGTTTTCCAGAATAGCTATAATTCCCCGGCTGATGGCGATGGCCGTCCCGTTGAGCATGTGGACGTACTTGTTTTTTCCGTCGTCGTCCTTGTATTTAATGTTTAACCTGCGGGCCTGAAAATCGGTGCAGTTGGAGGTGGAGGTTACCTCGCCCCATTCGCCGTCATTTCGGCCGGGCATCCAGGCTTCCAGGTCCCACTTGCGGTACGCCGGGGCTCCTAAATCGCCGGTACAGGTATCGACGACTCGGAAGGGCAGTCCTAGGCCGGTGAAAATTTCCTCCTCCACCGAACGGAGTTCCTCGTGGAGTTTTTCCGATTCCTCGGGTAAACAGTAGGCGAACATTTCTAGTTTCGTAAATTGGTGAACCCGGTAGAGGCCCTTGGAGAACTGGCCCGCGGCTCCCGCTTCCCGGCGGAAACAGTGGGAAAGTCCGGCCAAGCGTAGGGGGAGCTGTTCCTTGGGAATAATGGTCCCCGAATAGTACCCCCCCAGGGTGATTTCGGCGGTACCCACCAGACAGGTTCCCTCTCCCTCCACGGTATAAACGTTGGATTCCGAACCCCGGGGGTTAAACCCTATGCCTTCCAAAATCTCTTCTTTCGCCACGTCGGGGGTGATAAAGGGGGTAAAACCCCGTTTTTGTAGGATATCCAGGGCGTAACGGATCAGGCCCAACTCCAGGAATACCCCTTCGTTCTTTAAATAGTAAAATTTGGTCCCCGAAACCTTGGTGGCCGAATCGAAGTCGATGATATCCAATTCCTGGCCCAACTGAACGTGGTCCTTGGGTTCAAAGTTGAATTTGGTGGGCTCTCCTACCCGTTTGACCTCCAGGTTATCCTTATCTTCCTTTCCGACAGGAGCCTCCGGATGGGCCATGTTGGGAATACGGCGCCCCTGGACGTCCAGTTCTTTTTCCACAGCGGCCAGTTCGGCCTCCATGGAAGCGATATCGTCCTTGAGCTTTTTCCCCTCGTCGATAAGCCGGGCGCGAACGTCGGCCTCCAATTTACCCTTCATGGCCTGGGCGTTGGTGTTCCGCTGTTGCTGAAGGGCCTGTAGAGCCGTGGTAAGCTCGTTTTTACGGTCAAAAAGCCGTACCACCGCGTCGGCGTCGGCCTTCATATTCCGGTCGGCGATGTTCTTTTTCACCGCCTCTAGGTTTTCTTTGATAAAACGATAATCAAGCATGATATCCCCAGTGTACCCAGGTCCGGGACTCGGTACAAGGGGTTTCCATTGGTTTTTTGTCCACCCTTGATTATATTTAGGGAATGTTCAGGAGGAAAAAATGAAACGATTATGGTTCATGGTTTGTTTTACGGCCCTCGGTTTTTCGGTCTTTGCCCAAGGATCGTTCCGAAGTACCAGTTCCAGGGAAAACTCCCTGTGGGGGCAAGGGGGCTTTTTTGATATTCCCTATACCCGGTCTGAGCTAGCGGCGGTGAACAAAGAATTGGGGGATAAGCCCTTTGGGGAGCTTACGTTAAACCAGCTATACCCTGCTTGGAACCGTATAGGGACGGCGTATCAAAAGGACGAGTATCTTCGCTCCACAACCTGGATGTCCCTTGTGTTTCCCGGAGCTGGTCAGTTTCGTAACGGCGATACCCCCGCTGGCTTAGCTTTTACGGCCCTCCATCTCGGCCTCCTCGCGGGAACCCTGGTAGGGGTTTACGCCTTCCTTCCCGGGGATCTCAAATTCGATCGGATGGATTATCTGAACAATTCCATCAGTTCTATCGGTACCACCTGGAGGAATCATAGTATTATGGACTATCTGCCCTCCTTTGGCACCCTGTTAGCGGGTATGGTGATCGATGGGGGCGTGCGAATTTGGTCCGGCCGCTCGGCTTACCTGGGGGCTCGTACCGTAATAGACAGCGGAAAGGCAAAGCTAGAACCCCTTCTGGCACCGGGTTTTATGGGGATGGGCTTGGCGTATTAGATTCCCAGGGGGGGCGTGTCGGCTTTCTGCCCCCACGAGAGTTCCCCCGCCACGAAGGACCGTTCTTCCCCCGCTTCGCCACAGCGGAGCCGCAAAGCTCCCCCATCCCCGACGCCCAGGAGGATCCCCTCCACGGGCTTTCCTTGGTCGGCCCTGCCATCCAAAAAGAGAACCCCCTGCCCCCGTTTAAAGAGCCGTTGCTCCAGGGGCTCTTTCCAGGGGGCTCCTTTTTCCAGCAGGTCGTAAAGACGCCGGAGGATGGCGGCAAGGAGCTTCCACCGATCAAAGGGATCCGTGGACAGTTGAGCCTTTTTCCCGGGAATTCCCTCGGTGCGGTCTCCGAATCTTACAAAAGAATCGGCCCTTTTGGCCTCTTCCACTTCCAGGACCAGGGAACTAGCCCTATCCTGGATTTCCGGAGGAAAGTTCCGTTGCAGGATATTAAGGCCGATGCCCGCAAAGACCCGTTTTCCATCCCCTTCGGTCAGGATACCGCAGACCTTTTTCCCCCGTATAAGAATATCGTTGGGCCATTTTACGGTTCCCAACCCCGCAAGCTCGGGAAATTGTTCCTCGATGGCCAGAGCCACCGCGAGGCCAATTTTAAGCGTCAATGCGCGGGGAATGGTTTCGATGGACGAATAGGACAGGATAACGGTGCAGAGGAGGTTCATCCCCCGCTCGGATACCCAACGTCGCCCTTCTCCCCGGCCCTTACCGTGGGTTTGTTCGTCCACCACGACCACCGTCCCCGGGACAAGACGGTCATCCGGTAGTTTGCGGGCCTCCTCCATGGTGCTGGTGGTGGATTCCAGGTGGAACACGGGGGCTTGAAAGGGACTTGAAATCGGCAGAATGGTCATGGAAGGAGCATACTAGGACTGGAAAGGGAGGTCAATTGAGGCTGTCTTGTGGGGGCCTTCCTTGACCGCCCTTCTTTCATAATGATACAGTACCGGGGATTCTTGCAAAGGTCTGCCGCTTTTGTAGGAATCGAACCGGAAACGAATAAAACGGAGTGTGCCTTGTTTCTTAAAAGTCTAGAGGTTTTTGGTTTTAAATCCTTTGCCGACCGTACACGCATAGAATTCGCCGATGGGATCACCGCTCTTTTAGGACCCAATGGGTGTGGAAAGTCCAACGTGGTGGACGCCATTAAATGGGTTTTGGGAGAACAGGCGTCCAAGGCCATGCGGGCGGAAAAAATGGAAGACGTTATCTTTAACGGGTCGGAAAACCGGAAGGCCTTGAACGTAGCGGAGGTTACCCTTACGTTGGTGAACGAAGCGGGGCTTCTTCCCATCGATGTTCCGGAAATTCAAATAAAGAGACGCCTGTATCGGTCCGGGGAAAGCGAATATTATATCAATTCCACGCCGGTAAAATTAAAAAATGTTCGGGAGCTGTTCTGGGATACTGGGGTGGGTAAGGGTGCCTATTCGGTGATGGAACAGGGGGAAATTGACCAGGTTCTTTCGTCTAAGCCCGACGAGCGGCGTTATCTTTTTGAGGAAGCCGCGGGAATTACCCGGTTTAAGGCCCGGGGCGCCGAAGCGGAACGAAAATTAGAAAAAACCGAAGAAAATATACGCCAGGTGGAAGGGATTTTAGGGGAAGTTAAGCGATCCTACGAATCCCTTAAGATCCAGGCCGATAAAACGTTACAGTACCGTACTCTACGGGAAGAAATATTTCAGTTTGAATTGGATATTCAACTATTACGGCTTAAGCAGTTCAAATACGAACGGGATAGAAGAGCGGAAGAGCTGACTACCCGAACCAAGGAGCGGGATCGGATCCGTTCCGAAATGGACGCGCTGAACAAGGCCATGGAAGAAAACATGGACGTGGTCAACTCCATGGAAGAGAAGCTGGTTCAGCATCAAAAGGAAATTTACGGACTGGCGGTGGAAAAAAACGCCAAAGAGAAGGAAGCCAAGCTCTTGGTGGAACAGCGGCAGGAGTTAAAAACCAAGATACAACAGAACGAAGGACGGGAAAAGGTTTTACAGACCAAGATCGAGGAACTGATCGACGACGCGGAAGAGCAGGATTCGGTGGTTTTGGATCTGAAAAAACGCGGGGAGGCTATTGAAAACAATATCCATTCCTTCGAGGAAAATATCCAACTCGCCGCGTCCCAAATTGGGGAAAACGATACCCTGGTTAAACGGGCGGAAGAGGAGATCCGGGATTTTGAAAAAGAGCGGTCCTCCTACGAAGGGGAGCTGGAAACCATAACCGACGATATCGTTGCGGCGCTGGACGCGGGTTTAAAGGACGCGGGGTATTCGTCCGCCGAACGTCGGCGTATCGAGGAAGCCCTGGACCACGTGTTGGGCCGACTGCGGACCCTCTTTTCGGGGCGGGAACAGTTAGTTCAGGATCTGGCCGCCATGGCTGATCGGGCCCAGGGCGGCGGGGGGGAGCTTTCACCCCAGGATCTAAAAACGGTGGCTGAACGGATCGCCGCGGCCCTGGGCGAGGGGGCCCAGCAGGCGGAAAAGGCTCGGGAACTCTTTCAGGATTATCAAAAGGTCGTTCCTTCTTTTATTGATGATTTTTTGGCCCCCGAGGGGATTATAACCAAGAAACGGAATTTGGACGCCAAAATTCGTTCCGCCAAGGACCTGGTTCTGCAACGACGGGAACGGATAGCAAAACTCCGGGGGGAGAACGAGGAGTTATCGGTCAAAATCGACGAGTACCGTAAAACCCTGGAGGACCTGCGGCTTAGCCGTGTTCGAATGGCTACCCAAGCCCAGGCGGCGGAAGAGCAGGGGCGGTTGATCCGACGGGAATTGGCGGGCCAGGAAGCCCAGTTAAAAAACCTTCGGGACGAACTTTTTTTGGACCGGAAACGGTTCGACGAAATCGCCGAACGACTGGAAGATACAGAATCGGAGTTGGCGGATATAGAACGGCGGGGACGCAAACTTACCGAAGAACTGGAAAATCTTGAACGGGATATAGAGCTCCGCAACGGGGACGTGGCGGGGAAGCAGGACCGGATCAAACAACGGATGACCGAACTTACCAAAATTCAACAGGTTTTGGAAAAAATCCATCTGGATTTGGTACAATCGGAGACGGAAATAAAGAATATCCAGGATAATTTTAGGGAAACCCATTCCCGGGATCTGATGGAATTCGAGGAGCGGATGTTCACGATTACCACCCCCACCGCAGAGATCCGGGAAAAATTGGGCGCCGCTCGAACAAAGTTAAAGGACCTGGGTTCGATTAACCTGATGGCCCCGGAGGAATTTGAGGAAGCTAAGTCCCGCTACGATTTTCTGAATAGCCAATTGCAGGATCTGTTAAAAGCCCAGGAGGATTTGGAACGGATTACCGCCGAAATCCGAACCGAGTCATCGGAATTATTTTTATCCACCTACAACAGGATCAAGAAAAATTTTCACAATATGTTCCGCCGTCTGTTCGGCGGGGGACGGGCGGAATTGCACCTTTCGGACCCCAACCACGTGTTGGAGTCGGGAATAGAAATCTACGCCCAACCCCCGGGAAAAAAATTGGAAAATATCGCCCTGCTGTCGGGGGGGGAGCGTTCCATGACCGCAGTGGCCCTCCTCTTTGCCACCTACATGGTAAAGCCCTCGCCCTTCTGTTTGTTGGACGAAATCGACGCGGCCATGGACGAGCAAAACGTGTTCCGATTTATCCAGCTTCTGCGGGAGTTTGGCAGTGTCAGCCAATTTATCATTATCAGCCATAATAAGAAAACCGTTACCGGCGCCCGTACCCTGTTGGGGGTAACGATGGAAGAGTCGGGGGTTACCAAGGTCATTTCCGTGCGTTTGGAAAACGATGGGGACCTGGTCACGGAAGCCATACCGCCGGCCGAACCGATAGAGGAAGAGGACGTGCCCACCGAATCGGGCCGGGAACTTCCCCCTGGTATCGATGACCCCTCCCGGGTAACCGAAGCGGACCTGCGCCCTATCACCGCGGCCCGCAGAAACAGCTCCCGGCCTCTCAAATCAATCGACGCCTCCACCCCCATCGATCCTATGGCTGACCCTTCTTCCGACCCTTCCGTTGAAGTTACCGTCCCCGAGGTTTCCGAGGCCGACAGCGAAGCGGTTCCCCCGGTACGTTAGCTGGGCAGTTTTCGGGACCCCGGTTTGACAACCTCGATGCCCCGTTGGCAGAGGGCGCAGGAATCGGCGGGCCAGTCGGATACCTGGACCTGGCAGGCGCTGTAGAATGGCCAGGGAAGCTCGATGCCGGGGGCTCGACGATCGACTATCCCCGCCAGGGCGACCACCCGGGCTCCCAGGGCTTCTACAATTTTCGCGCTTTCGCCGGAGGACTTCCCCGTGGTTACCACGTCCTCGGCTATGAGGATCCGTTCCCCCTGCCGTACTTCAAAGCCCCGGCGAAGGGTCATGGCCCCCGTATCGTCCCGTTCGGTAAAGAGGGCCCGGAGGCCCAACTGGCGCCCCAGTTCGTAGGCCACGATAATGCCCCCCAGGGCGGGTCCTACGATGGCGTCGATGGCCAGGGCCCCCGAAGCCATATCGATTTTAAGCTTTTTCACCAGGGGTTCCAACGCCGCGGCGGCACGATCGCCGTATTGGAGTAGCCGGGCACACTGAAAGTATCGATCCGAATGGCGGCCCGAAGAGAGCAGAAAGTGGCCCTCCAGCAGGGCCCCCGATTCTTTTAAAAGTTCAATGGTCGTTTTCATAGTTCCTCCCGGGGTATCCACAGTTCCCGTATCGTAGGGATACGGTTTTCACGCATAAAAGACCCAATACCATCGATTATCTCTACCATGGCGCTGGGCCTGGGAAAGGTCGCGGACCCCACCTGGATCGCCGTCGCGCCGGCCATAAAAAACTCCAGGGCGTCCTGGGCCGAGGCGATTCCCCCTAATCCAACCACGGGAACCCTGACGGCTCCGCAGACCTCCCACACCATTCTCAAGGCGATGGGTCGAATCGCTGGACCAGACAGCCCCGCGCTCAGGTTGTCAAAAACGGGTTTTCGTTTTTGAATATCGATAGCCATGGCCGTAAAGGTATTGACCAGCGAAAGGGCGTCGGCCCCCTGGTCTACGCACGCCCGGGCCACGTCGACTAACTGGGGCGCGTTGGGAGAAAGTTTTACCATCAGAGGTTTTTGAAGCACCCGCCGTACTCGGCGGACCACCTCCGAAGCATCCCGGGGGTAGAGGCCAAAGGCCATCCCCCCCGCCTTTACGTTGGGGCAAGAAATGTTGAGTTCCACCAGGTCCACGGAGACCCCCTGCAACAGTTCCGCTCCCCTCTCGTAATCTTCTTCCGATTCCCCCGACAGGTTGGCGATGACCGCGGGGCCCAGACCCCGCAGGGGGGGCAATTCCTTCTCTATAAACGAAGGGATTCCCGGATTTTCTAGGCCGATGGAGTTCATCAAGCCCGAGGGGGTTTCGTACAATCGAACGCCCCGGTTTCCCTCCCGGCCGCGAAGGGTAAGCCCCTTGGTACAGATACCCCCCAGGGCGGAAACGTCTATGAGTCCCCCGTATTCTCTCCCGTAGCCAAAGGTTCCCGAAGCGGCGATGACCGGGTTTTTTAGGAGAACCCCACCGATCCGTACCGATAGGTCCGGAGTAAATTCCCGATCATGGGTTCCCAAAAAGCACCTCCTGGGCCGAAAAGATGGGCCCATCAACGCAACAACGGCGATTCCCCCCCATTGTCCTGACCGTACAGCCTAAACAGGCCCCCACTCCGCAGGCCATTCGGCGTTCCATACTCACGTAGCAGGGAACGGACGAGCGATGACAGAGTTCTGCCACCACCTTGAGCAGGGCCTCGGGGCCGCAGGCGTACACCCCCCCGTAGGGGCGGGGGTCAAAAAATTGGGCGATGGTTCCCCGGGAGCCTCCGAGGCCTTTTTCGCTGGCGATAACTACCCGGGACGCGTCAACCCCGTCCATTCCGTAGGGCTGGGACCGGAAGCCCGCGTAAAAATCGAAGGTTTTTGGTTTTAAGGTCCGGGCCAAGAATAAAAGGGGGGCGATACCGATTCCCCCGCCGATAAGGGCCACGGGTTCCCGGTCCTCCTTCTGGACCTCCCGGGGCCACGAATTGCCCAGGGGCCCCGATAATTCCACCGAATCCCCCGCCCGCAGTTCCGTCAATTCCGCCGTTCCCCGGCCTCGACGGGCCACGAGGAAACGGAGGGTTTCTCCCCGGTGGTCCAGGACGCTGATGGGCCGACCGAGAAAGACGGAGGACCGTTGGGGGCGGAGCATGAAAAATTGTCCTGCCTCGCTCAGCGGTCCGGGCCAGGAAAACTGGAGTTCAAAGATATCCCTTTCCCATGGTTGGATGGTTTTAAGAGGTAGGGTGATGAAGCGCCTTTGTTCCGATCCCTGTTCCATTATTCCTTACCCTGGTTTTGATTGGCCCCGGCGGTCCGGATCGCCTGGGCCATTTCGATGACCCCCGCGCGGGCCGCCTGGGCGGCGTCCTGGTACGTGATTTCCCCGGGTAGGCGCCCTTCGAAGCCGCTAGATAGCTCCCGTATTCCCTGGGTCCAGGCTTTCAAAATGGATCGGGAAGCGTTTACCACCCCGCCGTTGCCTGCCCTTAGCAGGAGGGCCGCGTCTTCCGCCGCCCCTCCCTGGGCTCCGTACCCGGGGATAAGGAAAAAGAGGTGGGGCCATTGGCGCCGAAGCTCCGCGGCCTCGTCCTTTTCCGTGCAACCGACCACCGCTCCGAGGGCGCTAAAGCCCGAGGCGCCCATAAATTGGAGGGCCAGCTCGCTCAGCCGGTTCCCGACCTCGTGGTACAACCGGCCCCCGCTTTTTAATTCCCGGTATTCAAAATCCCGCATCCCCGCGTTGGAGGTCCGCAGGAGTACAAAAACCCCCTTCCCCTGGTCTTCTACGTAGGGTAGCCAGGGGGTAAGGGTATCCATTCCCATATAGGGGGAAAGGGTTACAAAGTCGGCTTCCAAATCCCCCGAAAAATGGGCCCTGGCGTATTGGGCCGCCGTATCGGCAATATCCCCCCGTTTTACATCGGCGATCACCAGGGCTCCCCGTTCTCGGATGTACCGGAGCGTTTGGGCGTAAACCCGCAGTCCCCCCAGTCCCAGGGCTTCGTAGTAGGCAATCTGTACCTTAAAACAGGCGCAAACATCGATGGTCCCGTCGATAATTGCCCGGTTAAACGATAAAACCGCCTCCGCGTCGTCCAAGGCCCGTCTCCGTTCCCGGGGGGGAACGTAATCGCTCAGGGTGTCCAGGCCCACACAGACGGGGCCCCGTTGGGCGACCCTTTCGTACAACTGTTCCATGCCGTGTATCATCTTTTCTCCCATAATTTTTTAGAGGCCCCCGTATACAATCCGGCCTCCGTGGATGGTCATAAGAACGCGGCCCCTGAGTTCGCGGTTTGCGAAGGGCGAATTTTTTCCCCGGGATAGAAACAGGTTGGGCCTTACGGTCCACCGTTTTTCCGGGTCGATCAACGTCACGTCCCCCCGCAGTCCCACCTCCAGGCGTCCCCGGTCCAGAAGCCCAAGGATACGGGCCGGTTGGGCGCCCATCAGGGCCGAAAGCTTTTTTAGCCCCATCCGTCGTTCCCCCACCAGGACGGAAAAACAGACAGCGAAGGCGGTCTCTAGTCCCGTAAACCCCGGGGCTCCTCCTTCCTTGTCCGCCCCCCTGTGGGGCGCGTGGTCCGTGGCTATGGCATCGACGGTCCCGTCCTCCAGGGCCCGCAGGATCTCCTGTCGGTCCGCCTCCTGCCGAAGGGGCGGGTTCACCCGTCCCTGGGTTTGGGCGCCCAACGTTTCGGCGTCCTGGGCCGTAAGGGCTAGGTGGTGGGGGGTAACTTCGCAGGTTAGGGGAAATTTTCCCCCCGCCTTGGCCCTCCGGATGGCCTCCAGCGCCCCGGTGGTGGATACGTGGGCCACGTGCACCGAAGCCCCGGTTTCTCTCCCCAGGTCAAGGACCCGTTGGGTCGCCCGATCCTCCCCCTCCCAGTCGCAGTGGCACGAAACGGGAAGGCCCAGGTCCCGGGCCATCCGAAGGGCCCGTTGAAAAACGAGGGGATCCTCCACGTCCCGGCCATCCTCGGAAAGTAGGCGGGGAAGGTCCCGGGGACCGGAACCCCCTTCCAGGGCTTCCAGGGGGGCGGTACTTTTTCCTTCCATCCCCTGGGTAAGGGAGAGGACCGGGTACAGGTCGATAAGGCCCAGGGCTTGAGCCCGTGTTTGAAGTGCCTGGGCCGCTTCCAGGGTATCGATCACCGGCCTGGTGTTGGCCATACAGACCACGGTCCCGTAACCCCCCGCCGCCGCGGCAAGACAGCCCGATTCCAGGGTTTCCTTTTCGGGAAATCCGGGGTCGCGAAAGTGGGCGTGCAGATCGACAAAGGCTGGCAAAAGTAGGGGAGGGTTTCCGGAAGCGGTTAGTTCCGGACCTTCGATGGTAAGGCCCGGTCGTTTCCCCTCCCTCCGGAGGGCCGGTTCGGGATCTTCCTGGTAAAAAATAGCGGCGATCCGTTGGTCCTCAATCCAGAGGGAACCCAGGGTATCGGTCCTTTCATCCACCATCCGAACGTGGCGAATCAGCATGCTCATCTAAAATCCTCGGCGCTCCGACGTTCGTCGCAGTATTCACACCGGTAGACCCCCCGTTCCCGGTCCACCAGGTGAAAGATATGGGGCGCGTATTTTTCCGTGGAGGTAACACAGCGGGGATTTCGGCAGATCAGGACATTCTCTACCCGTTCGGGAAGTTTTAGGCTGATTTTTTCGGTTATCCGTTCGTTTTCTATGATGTTCACGGTGATATTCGGGTCAATAAGGCCGAGAACCGCGAAATCGATAGAAATAACATTATCGATTTTGATGATGTCTTTTTTACCCATTCGTTGTGAGCTGGCGTTCACCACAAAGGCCACGGTGTAGGGAACCTTACCCAGGCCTAACCAGTTGAAAATCCGAATACCCTGTTCCGCCTTGATATGATCGATGACGATTCCGTTCTTGATTTTCGCGATGTTGAGCATTACCGTACTCCTAAAAGTTGGGCGATCAACGCCATCCGGACAAACATACCGTACCGGGCCTGCTTAAAGTAGACCGCCCGGGGATCCGCGTCCACTTCCATGGCGATTTCGTTTACCCGGGGTAGGGGATGGAGGACGATCAGGTCTTTTTTACCCAGGGTCATTTTATTCTGATCCAGAATATAACTGTCCTTTAACCGAATATAATCTTCTTCGTTAAAAAACCGTTCCTTCTGCACCCGGGTCATGTACAGGACGTCCAGGTCTCCCATCACTTTTTCCAGCTTATCCGTTTCCCGATACTCGATTCCCTGGGGCACCAGAATATCCTGGACTATATACTCGGGGATCCGTAATTCCGGTGGTGAAACAAAGACCATCCGGTTCCCCGGGTACCGGGCTAAACCCTGGGCTAGGGAATGGACCGTCCGGCCGAATTTTAGGTCCCCGCAAAAGCCCACCGTTAGACCCGATAGGGTCCCCCGGAGCCGGCGTATGGTGGCCAGGTCGGTTAAGGTTTGGGTTGGATGATGGTGTCCCCCATCCCCCGCGTTGATCACCGGAATATCCGCGTACTGGGAAGCCAGCTTGGCCGCCCCCTCCTTGGGGTTCCTCATGACGATAAGGTCGGCGTAGCAGGCCACCGTGCGGACCGTATCGGCCAAACTTTCCCCCTTGGCCACCGAACTGGAACCGGGTTCGGCAAAGCCTAGGCACGATCCCCCCAGGCGGAGCATGGCCGCCTCAAAACTCAAACGGGTTCGGGTACTGGGTTCAAAGAAAAGGGTAGCCAGGATCTTTCCTTCGCAGGCGGTCCTAAGATAGTTCGGTTCCCCCTCTATCCGCTCTTGGAGGGTAAAGAGTTCTTCCATCTCCTGTACCGTCAGATCCCCCGGTTCGATCACGTGGCGGGGCTGTTTCATAGATCCTCCTCTGGGTATAAAAAAAAAGCCGCCCGAAGGGCGGCTTACACTGCAAAATCAAAAACGCTGGAAAAGGGAACAGCACCATTCCCCTCTGTTCGTGGATGAACCGGCGGCCGGGTCTGTTTTTTTTGGACCATGTGATCTCTCCCCTTCTTGAATAATTGAGCCTGTCTGATAACTCTGTTAGTCATCAGACAGCCCTTGTATTTTCTCGGATTTTAGCCCTTTCGACGTATTAAAACCAAGTAAAATCGCTAAAATCCTACGAAAATACGACATTAAGGAAGCTGTCCCGTAACTTCCTAAGTTACGGGACAGCCGCAATTGGCGGGATACTATCATAGGAAGCGGGTCCTTGCAAGGGGGTGCCCCCTTAGGCGTAGCGGATCGAGTAATTTTTCCCCCGAATTCCAGGGAAGGCTCCCTTTTCTATCAAAGCTTCCCGTTCCCTGTGGACGATGAGCCATTTGTTTCGGGAAAAGAGCAACCGTCGCTCCCCCTTCGCTGTGGGGTCAATGCCCAGGTTGTCGGGAAGACCCTCGTTGGTACCCCTGGGAAGGGCGATAAGGCTCTTAAAGCCCGAATCGGCCACGGTACAGGGGGAATAGTGAAGGACCAGGGGTTTCAATTCCAAAGCCCGTCCCCGAGGGACGTAGAGACAGACCAGTTTGGAGCTATCGAAGGAAAAATCCGGCCCCAGATCCTCAAACCGGCCTAGCAGTAGGGCCTGGTCCGTCAGGGCGACCAAAATTTCCGGGGATTTATGGTACTCCAACCCATTCATACGGTCGTTCGGCCCCGCCACAAAACCTACTTGGGGGGCTATGCCCCCAAAAAATTCGGCCAAGGGGGCACTTTCTTCCAGGGCCTCCAATTCCTTTACCGAGGCCACGTATCGGTTGGCGGAAAGATCGATGGGAACCAGGTCGAAGGCCCGGTCCACCAACCGTGGGAGGCCTGGAAAATCCACCGCTCTCCCGTATTCAGAAAATTCCCGGTCCTCGGTTTCTATAAACCGTAGTTCCGCGTTCAAGCGCCGAAGGGTCTGTACGTCCATGTTCGTTTCCTTTGCGATCCCCTGGGGGTTCGCCGATTAGAGTGGCCTCAACAAGTACGGGCCTTAGACATGAAAGGCCCCAGAAAAAAAATCCGCCCAGGTCGAGGGGGCCCAGTAAAATACCGGCGGTTTTCCCAGGGGCGCGGCCACCGAAATCTCCAAGCCCCGGGGATCCTCCACCGACCATTCCCTGCCCGTCCACAATTCGATCCACGTCCCCCGAGGAAGGTGCAGGTCCCGGGTCGTGGCCCCTTCCCGCAGTACCGGGGCAACCAAGAGATCCGGCCCCAGCAGGTACTGATCCTTCAGGTCCCACGCCAAGGGATCATCCTCAAAACGGAGGAAAAGGGGCGCCATGACGGGCTTTCCGTGGAGGGCGTTTTCCCGGACCGCCGCCTTAAGGTAGTCCTTGAGCAGGACGTGGATCCGGGTCATCCGGGCCAGATGGTCCAGGGTTTCCCTGTCTCCGTCGAATTGCCAATTATCCCGGGGCCGGTTTCCCTCGTGGGTTCGCATCAGGGGACTAAAGGCGGCCTGCTCGGCCCACCGCATAAACAGCTCCTTGGTTCGCTTAAGCCCAAAGAGGGTCGTGTACCCCCCGATATCGCTATGGTGAAGCCCGTGGCCCGAAAGGGCCAGGGAGAGGGCGGCGGGGATGACCGAAGGAAGCCCATCATCCTCGGACCAGTCTACGTTCTGATCCCCCGCCCACATCAGGGGACACCAGCGCTGGGACCCCGGCCCGCCGGCCCGCATAAAAAACAACAGATCCCCTTGCTTCCCCGCTTCTTCAATCGCCTCGTAATTACACCGGGCCCAGAGGGCCGGCCATTGGTTGTGGAGCAATTCCGCGCTTTCTCCGCCGTAGAGTACCGCGTCGGTGGGTAAATATTCCCCAAAATCCGCCATCCAACCGGAAAGGCCAAAATCTATGAGGTTTTGTTTAATAATCCCCCGGTACCAGGAAAAGGCCCGGGGGTTGGTTAGGTCCACGATCCCCGCTTCAAATTCCCCAAAATCCACCAGGTAGGGTCCCCCCTGGGTGTTCAGGGCCAGGAAGGCCTTTTCCAGCGCCTCTTGGTACAGGCTGTGGTCCCGCAAAACGTAGGGGTTGATATACCCCAGGAACCGAATCCCTCCCCGCTTCCACTGGGGAATTTTCACATCCAACTGGGGGTACCGTTCCGTATCCCAAAGCCAGTTCCACCGGAGCCGTTGGCCAAAACTGGTAATCCGTATGCCCTCCCAATCCTGGGCCCAAATACCCGCCACCGGGACCCCCGCCTCCTGGGCTGCCTTTAGTTTGGTTTCGCAGACCTCCGTACCCCCTTGGATACCCAGGATTATCCCATCGTAACACCAGTCGGGGAGTTCCCCCTGCCGTCCAAAAAAATCGTACAGGTCCGCAGTGGTGTCAGCCATGGAGGACCCAAAGCCCATAATCATACGGGATGGTAGATCCCAAGTGTAGAGGATATGCCGGTGGGGCTCAGAAAAATCGAAGATGCTATAGGCGCTAGTTTCCAAATAGGTCCAGATTCGACGGGAAGAGACAAAACTCGTCTGGGGGAAAAAGGTCCAAAAATAATCACCCCCCGCACCCTCGGCCGCGTCGGCTTGCCAGGTTACCAGGGTCTTTTTATTTCTTCCCACCCCCTGTTCGCTGGTCCAGAGGGGAAACTTTTTCCCCCGTAGGTTAAGGTAGCTAAACTGCTCTCCGCATCCGTACACCCGTTCCTCTACCTCCGCCGCCAGACTGAAGCGCCAGCGGTTTAGGTCCTTAAAGGGGGTGGAAAAGGAAAATATCAGCCGTCCCTGGTGTACCGAAATTCGTACAACCAATTCGTAGGTAAGGGGCCTAGAGAATTTAAGGGTAACCGAATCGCTCTGGCTATCCAAAAGCTCCACCTTCCGCAGGGCCACCAATTCTTCCAGCTGTTCGCTGACCTGGAAATTCCCCCGGAACATCTCAAAGATTCCCCTGCCGATACCCGCGCTGACAAAGGGTTCGGAAGGGGAATGGCGGAACACCCGGATCCCCTTAAAATAGAGGGATAAAACATCCCCCTTAAACTCTACCCCCAAGACGTTGGATGAACGGTCCGGCATACGATCCCCTTGTTAATTGAGGCTGTTCCGTAACTTAGAAAGTTATGGGAAAGCTTCTTTAATGTCGTGTTTTCGTAGGATTTTAGCGATTTTACCTGGTTTTAATACATCAAAATGGTTAAAAAGCTAAAATCCGAGAAAATACAAGGGCTGTCTGATAATTAACAGAGTTATCAGACAGCCTAAATTACTTACTAGAAGTAAGTAAAACACAGGGGCTCCTCTTCGTCAAGATCCATGGGATGATTTTAATCGAGGAGCTTGGGCCTTGCTGGACCTTGAGCGGCCTTTACGGGCTCTGGGTTGGGGATTTCATCGTAGCGGCCCCCGTTGTTCCAAAAGGTTAGGCCCCCGTCTCCCGCGTCTCGAACCCCGTCGACCTCTTTTCGTACGTAGTCGGCGTTGTAGTACTTTCGGTCGTACGCCACGTTCATGTAAAAAGATTGAACGTAGGGCCGCACGATAATTTTTCCCCGGGCGATATGGTTGGTCCTCCGGATCCCCTGGTAGTAGATCCGGTAGGGGCGCTGGTCCTCCGGGGGATTGGCCAAAAAGGTCTGTTCGAAGTGGCTGGGATAGTACATGGGGCAGATGACGTCCACGTAACGGGAAAGAACCTCCACCTCTTGCCCCGTTCGGGCTCCCGTACGGTACCACCCGTTGGCCCCGTAGATATCGATAGAGATGGGGGCCGATACGTGGGAACGGACATGGTTCATAAACGAAATAATGGCGCTTTCCATATCCATCCCCGGATCTCTCCAACGGTACCGGGCGTCGGAAAGGTTTATCCCGTCGGTGGGAAAACGGATATAGTCGAATTGGATTTCGTCAAAACCCCGTTCGTGCAGTTCCTGGGCTATGGAGGCGATGTAGTCCCATACCTCTTCCGAGTAGGGATCCACCCACCGCTCGTCGTAGTAGGTCCGCTGGATATCCACGGTGGGGGTGACGGCGGAAGCGCTGTTGGCGGTCCCGGTGGGGCTACTACTGGAGGTCCCGGCGGAACCAACACCAGAGGTTCCGGCGGAACTAACGCTAGAGGTTCCGGCGCTTCCACTGCTGGGAGCCCCGTAGGTGACGGGATCGTCGGTCTGCACGGCGGTGGATGGACCTTCCGGAACACCGCTGTGGGGCCCCAGGGTTGAAAGCGATGGAGGGGCTTCGACCTTTTTTTTGGTTTCATAGTACCCCGCCCAGGGGATATTTTTCGCTCCGTCCCAGACGGCGTACTTTCCCCCATCCTTTTTCGCCAGTTCGGGGTCCTTAAATACCACGATCCGGGCTACCAGGTACACCCCGTGGGCCTTTAGGGTGGACACCAGGGTCTCCACATCCACCGGATTAAAGACCCGCCCCTTCGCGGTGATGGCCGGATTTTTCGGGGTAAACCGTAAGCGGCCATAGTCATCCTTCATATCGATGACCGCCATGTTCAGCTTTTTTTCGTCGATTAGGGACAGATAGGGGGCCAAAAGTTTTGGACTCAAGGTATGGTTGACCGGAAGGTACAACCCCCTCTTTCCCTCCGCCATGGATCGGTAGGGCCCTTCGGTACTGGGACCCTGGTTGATCTGCCACAGTTCCGACAGGCCCGATGGATTGGTCGCGGAAGATCGAAAATAGGTAACCCCTTGGCCTAATTTCGCGGCAAGGGCCCTGATTTGGTCGCTTAGATCCGTTCTATCCTGGAAGGTGCTGGGTTTTGGTCCCCCCGTCGGGGGGATATTCGATAGTTCGGAAAGGTCTATCTGGGTTACCCGATTTTCTTGAACGAATTGGAGGGTCTGGCGGCCCTGGGCGCTTAGGGATTCAACGGTTCCAAAGGGTTCCCCATCCGACCAGAGGGGGATAAAGGTTTTTGATTTCCAGTCGAGACGGTAAATCCGGCCCCGAAAGGATTGGCCCGCCAAGACCTGCGCGCCCTGATCTTCCGGGGCGCTGGGGTCCGACGGCTGTACGGCAAAGCAGGAAACCTCATCGGGATTTTCTGTGGTTTCCAGGTTTTCAAGCCCCCGATTAAGGGTCGTCCATTTTGCCCCCGGCGTGTCAGCCTCCAGGTAGTAGACCCCGTAAATGGCGTGGGACACGAAAACGGTCAAGGAAGGAAGCTCCGCCACGGCCACGGCCCGAATCCCGTTGGTTTTAGCGGGGGGGAAGCCCAGGCTTTTCCAGGTTTTTCCCCCATCCCGGGAAAGAAACACCGCGTCCTTGGTGGCGGTAACCAGAATCAGAGGTCTTTGGGGATCCCTGGCCAGGTCCTTCAGATCCTGGGTGACCTTTACAAAGGATTTTTTCCCATTTTCATAAATTTTGATCACCTTAACCGGAAGGCCTTGGTTGGCGGTTTCCCAGGTTTGTAAATCGGCGGAGTAAAAAATTCCCCGATCGCTCAGGATGGTATACGAAGCCTCCGGAGAAAAACCTTCCCGAGGAAGAACTTTTTTTATGGCTCCCCCCGTCCAAAGGGGTGTCACGGTCCCGTCGGCGGCAAGACCGTACAAACCCCGATCGGTACCCACCAGGGAGACGGGGGCCTGGGTCTGCGCAAAAGCGAAACTAGCGATGAATACAATAGGGAAGAAAAAAGGTATTCGCGTAAGCATACCCTTACCCTACCGTACTATCTAAATTTTGAAAAGCCTTTGAGCAGTGGCGTCGGCAAACTTCCCGCAAAATACAAAGGCTGTCGGAAAAATAATCGAGTTATCCGACAGCCTCAATTCCGGTATACAGAGGATTTTTTTCCGCGTATAATTGAGGCTGTCCCGTAAGTATACCAGGAGGGTTCGTGGATGGGAAACTCGAAAAGCGCTACCAAAACCTTTGGAATTTTAACCTCCGGGGGAGATTGCCCGGGCCTGAATGCCGCCATACGGGGGGTCTGTCGGGCGGCCCACGATCGGTACAACATGACGGTTATCGGGATCGCCAACGGATACCGGGGGCTTATCGACGCCGACGCTCGGCTCCTAAGACCGGAGGATTTTTCCGGCATTTTGACCCGGGGGGGAACCATTTTGGGAACCAGCCGGGAAAAGCCCTTTAAAACCAAGGATGGGGAATACGACGCCGATGTGGGAAAGGATAAGGTCGAAGTAATAAAGGAAAATTATAGGAAACTAAACCTGGATTGCCTGGTGGTTTTAGGGGGGAACGGGACCAATACTACGGGGTACCTCCTTTCCCAGGAGGGGCTTAATGTGGTGGGGCTTCCAAAAACCATCGATAACGATATTGTGGGTACCGATATGACCTTTGGCTTTCATTCCGCCGTTTCCATCGCCACGGAAGCCATCGATAGGCTCCATTCCACCGCCCACAGCCACAATCGGGTTATGGTGATCGAATTAATGGGCCATAAAGCGGGATGGCTTTCCCTGTACGCGGGTGTCGCCGGCGGGGGAGATATCATTTTAATACCCGAAATTCCCTACGACATGGAAGCTATTTCCCGGCACCTATTAAAACGAGCCCGGGATGGAAAGAGTTTTTCCATTGTCGTGGTCGCCGAAGGGGCCCTTTCGGTGGAAGAATCAAAAATGGATAAAAAGGATAGGAAGAAATTCCGGGAACGGACGGCGAAACCCTCCATAGGGTACCGGGTGGCCCGGGAGATTGAGGGGGCCACGGGGATGGAAACCCGGGTAACGGTCCTGGGCTATTTACAGCGGGGGGGCATCCCCAGTCCCTGGGATCGAGTTTTGGCTACCACCTTTGGGACCGCTGCGGCGGACCTTCTAGGTCGGGGGGAATACGGAAAAATGGTGTGTCTCCGAGGAAACGACGTGGGATCCGTGGACCTGAGCGAGCCTGCCGGTCGGGTTAAATCGGTCCCCGCCGACCACTTTATGATCGATACAGCCCGATCGGTGGGAACCTGCATGGGAACCGAGTAGGGGATCCCGGCGGTCCGTTGTATATTCCTCAATTAAAGGGGAAACCGGGCCCTAAAGTACCCCCAGGATGTATCCCGATCGGTTCTTATGCCCCGACTTCGGTTCAAAAGGTCCGAAATGATGGATAAGCCCGAACCCGAAGACCCATACTCCTGGGAATCCTCGGCGGCCACTTCGATGGTATCCTTCCCATCCCTCGTATCCCTATATTCCAACACCAGGTCTCCCTCTTGAATCGTTAGGACGATGCGCAGGGTCAAGGGTCCAGTGGAGGAATGTTTGATAGAATTGGCCACCAATTCGTGGAGAATCATGGCGATGCTATGGGCCCGTTCCTGGGCGATTTTTTTAGTTTCTTCCACATCCATATCCAGAATGAGGGTTCCAATGCCGTTGGTGGTCATTATCCTGATATTTTCTACCAATGTAGAAAAATAGCGGGATATGAGGGGAGCGTTTTTGTCCTTACCCATATCCACCATGTCGTACAGGGACATAAGAGCGGCGATCCGCTGGGTGATATCGTATCGAACATCCCCATGGAGCGACGGTAGGGGCGGAATGAGGGTAGGAAGCAGGTTGTACAACATCTGAAGGGAATTCTTGTTCCGATGTTTCAACTCCCGGAGTAATAATTCCTTATCCTTTTTAGCGGTGGACAATTTATGGGTAGTTTCCAGGCGCCGAAGGTTCTGGGAAAGGAGGAGACACGAAAATTGGAGAAACGCGGTCTCCAGCGAAGTGGGTCGATCGGCAAAAATAACGGCCAGAAAACCCCGCCCCCCAAGGATATCCCCAAAGGGTTGGTAAAAATACACTTCCTTCAGTTCCACCCGAGGGGTGTTTAGGGCGTTTTGGATGATCCAGTGGGCATCTTCTCCCTTCGGGCCCCGATGTTGAATCAGATCCCCCAGGGGACTCAGAATTACAAACGCCAGACCCTCAAAGGAGCATACGTCCTCTACCGCCGAAATGACAATTTGAACGGCCTCCTGGGGGGACTCGCAATTTCCTAATCCTATGGCCAGATTTCGTTCAACCTCCAGGGATCGAAAATATTCGAGCATCTCAACGTTTAAAAGGGAAGCGGTTTGGGTTCCGACAGGGCGTAACCCTGGGCGTAATCGACCCCTATTTTTTTAAGTCCATCCACAATCGCCTGGTTTCGGGCGAATTCTCCGACGGTTTTTAATCCAATCACATGGCTCATGGCGTTAATCGATTCGACCATGGTATAGTTGACCAGACTTTCGTCGATATTCTGTACGATGGACCCGTCTATCTTCAGATAATCCACCGGAAGGTTTTTAAGGTAATTGAACGAAGAAAATCCCGAACCAAAATCGTCTAAGGAAAAGGTAAAGCCCAGATCCTTTAACCGGCCGATAAACCGGGACGCATAGGATAAATTCTGGATCGCCGCAGTTTCGGTAATCTCAAAACAGAAATGCTGGGACGAAGCTTCGTATTTGTTCATGGTCATAATCACAAAGTCGATGAACGTTTCGTCCAACAGGGTGGGCCCAGAAAGGTTGATCGTAAGAAGCCGTTCCACCAGGGGGTTGTTCTTTTCTTTTAAACGTTTCCAGGATTTTATCGTATTTTCAAAAACCCACCGGTCTACGGACGCCATGAGCCCATACCGTTCCGCCGAGGGAATAAAGGAGCCGGGACCGGAGATGGATCCGTCGCTATTTTCAAGACGGATTAAAATTTCCGCCTTCCCCGGAGATGTAGAATCCTTTTGTAGGGGGTCGATGATTTGATACCACAGCCTAAACTGGTTGTTTTCCAGGGCATGGTTTATTTTTCCTATCCACTCCATCTGTCCCCGCCGGAGGACGTACTTTTCATCGCTTTTTTGGAAAACGTTGATCCGGTTCCCCCCTTCTTCCTTGGCGATATAACAGGCGTCATCCGCGGCGGCCAATACGGCATGGATATCCCCCTCTTCCCCCGAAAGGGGAACCATACCGATACTGAGGGTGATGGGGAACATATTCTGTTGCCAAATGAACTTATGGCCCTGAACCGCTGTCTGAAGGCGCTTCGCGACTTGGGTAGCGTCGTCTAAATCACAATCCCGAAGAATTATGGCAAACTCGTCTCCCCCTAGGCGGGCGGTAAAATCGTGCCGCTGGGTAAGGGTCTGAATAAAATTCGCGATTTGGCGAAGCAATTCATCCCCCGCTATGGGACCGCAGGTATCGTTGACCACCTTAAAGCGGTCCACGTCCAACTCTACCAGGGTATGGTTTCCCCCGTGCCGTTTTAGGCTATCTAGGATCTCCCCCAACTTAAGGGTAAACTCCTCCCGGTTCGACAGGCCCGTCAAACCATCGTGGCTAGCCTGATAATCGATCTTGGCGGACATTCGTTTTATTTCGCTGATATCCCGGAACGCGATCACGTACCCTTCGGTTTCGTTTTCCGCCTGGTGGATTTTTGTCATGGCCCCGTCGATGATATAGTTTTGTCCGTGGCGGCTTTTCATGATAACGTCCCGGAAAAATGTGGGGGCCTCCCCGGTAAGGGGTAAAGAATCTGGAATAATAGAGGAAAGATTCCTCGATTCTATCATGGAAAAAATATGCTGAATCGGTTTACCCTTGGCTTCATCCTCGGACCAACCGCTCATGGTCGCGGCGATGGGATTTAAAAATAGGATATTTAAATCGATGTCAATGGCCACGATCCCATCGTTAACGCTATGGAGGATGGCTGAAAAGAGCCGTTCCTGTTTTTTAAGGTTCCTGTCCACCCGATATTTGTACAAAGCAATATCGATGGTGGTGTACAGTTCCCGTTCTTTAAAGGGTTTTAAAATATAACCAAAGGGTTCCGCTGCCTTAGCCCGTTCAAGGGTCCGCTCGTCCGCGTAGGCGGTCAAAAAAATCACCGGAATTTGTAGCTCTTTTTTTATTATTTGCGCCGCCTCAATCCCGTCCAAGGAACCGGCCAGCATAATGTCCATAAGAATGATATCGGGTTTATGTTGCCGAGCCTTGGCCACCGCGTCTTCCCCGTCCGCGGAGGTAGCGCAGATAACGTATCCAAAACGTTCCAGCCGACGTTGGAGATCCAGGGCGATTATTTTTTCATCTTCGACGATTAAAATCCGTTCGCTATTCATATCTTTAACTCAGTATAACCTATTATAAAAACGGGTCAAGAAAAATTGTGTTTTATCATCGATAAAACCCTATCCAATTCCTCGGCGATAAGGGTTGGACTTTTATGTTCCGTGGAAATAGTGTAATTCGCCACCTTTTTATACCCCAGGGTTCTCCGCTCGTGCAAGAGCCGGTGGGTTTTTTCAGGGTCTTCGGTCCTCAGAAAGGGGGGAAGGGACAGCGAACCTTGGGCGTTCCGCCGTATCCGTTCCCAGGCGGTCGCCGCGTCCACCTCCAAACTTACCAGGAGCGCCCTGGATTTTAAAACTTCGAGGGCCCCCGGGTTGTCAATAAGGCCGCCCCCCGCAGCCACGATAAGGGGTTTGGGGCCGGGCCGACTCGTCGCTTGGGTTACCAGCTCCTCTGCGGCCTGCTGTTCGGCCTCTAGAAACACCTCCCGCCCCTCTTCGTACAGGGCTCGGGGGGTCTTCCCTGTCCTTTGGGTGATTTTTTCGTCCAAATCGATAAAATCACAGCCCCAGAGCTGGGCTAACGCCCTACCCACGCTGGATTTTCCCGAGTGTTTGGGCCCCACGAGGACTATAAATGAATATAATTTTTCCTTTCCCATAGACGTTAGTTTATCCAAACCGGTACTATAGGGCTAGGAGCCGATGGGGCCTATTCCCATCGGTCTATAAAAATCGCGATTCCCGCGATTTTTCCTTTCGACAAACCGCAAGCTCCCATGGAAACGGTATGAACGGTATGAACGGTATGAACGGTATAATGGTCCTAGGTATTTTAACCCTCCTATCCCTTATTCCCCTGACGGTCGCTTTTTTTTGGCTT
>Ga0078972_1002662_pt1 | contig 57735 bp, 60 predicted proteins | sample YelNatPaOPGAMG01_FD_67568 | JGI IMG/M metagenome (GOLD analysis project Ga0078972, IMG submission 67568) | Hot spring thermophilic microbial communities from Obsidian Pool, Yellowstone National Park, USA - OP-RAMG-01 (SPADES assembly) (version 2) | ecosystem: Environmental > Aquatic > Thermal...
TGAGTGCAGAAATTGTTTCAAGAGTGCAGACTGTAAGGAACAAGAATGCTGGCAGTCCTCCAGAAAAATCTGAAAGAACATTTGTCAGAGCTGGGATAAGAAAAAGGTGAGCTAACTGAAGGAAATAAATAAAAATTATCTCCCTCTCATAATTTTCAGATAACCCGTTAACAATGCTGTGATGAACAATGCTATTGCTGCCGCCGATACTAGATCGCCAAAAATCCTTGACCATACATGAATAATGATATCGTTCCTCATCCAAAATCCCGGTTCCCAGTCTGTTGGGAAAAGCGATTTCATGTACCAGTAGCCTTCATCCAAAACAACGGAGAATTGTTTTGGCATGATTAGGCCGAGAGAAAGAATTACTTGCAGATAAAATCCAACTGCAAAGATTATCCCTGCAAACCTGAATATCCTTAGCCATCTTTCACTTAAACCCCCCGAGAGATAGAATGCAACCACCCACATTAGGACAGTTGGAATTCCATATGCTAGAGGCATTGCGAGATGTGCATGGACCATTGTTCCCTGGCTTCCGTGGATGTAGTAGTTAATGATTGGCATATTAATCATACCCGCACCAAATGCAACAACTCCAACGGCTCCACCAAAAGCCGCAATTAAGATGAATGTCAGAAGTGTCTTCTGTAGCTCATTTTCAAGCTTGCTTCTCCTCCATATCACAAGGGAATACGCTATCAGGAATCCTATAGGTATGACCTCTAAAGTGCTAAAAAGAGCTCCAACATAGAGCCAAAAAGTCGGCTGTCCTCCCCAATAGTAGTGATGGGCCGTTCCGATCATTCCAGTTGCAATCTCAAGTATGGCATCCACGCCAACTATTGAAAGCCTCTTACTGGTAGCAATCCAGCTATTATTAGAAGGGAGACCAGTATCGTGATCACTATGGGTGGCCAGAAACCCTCAACAAATGAATGAATCGTTATCCATCTCAGGTATTCATCAACTGTGAAGTGTTCCCAAGGCTGGATCAACGGTAATGCCCCTATAAAGCTCCAGCAGCGGTTTCAGCAAGGGAGATCGAGAGAATTTTTGCGAAAGGTCTAAGAATTTCTGTAGCAAGTTTTGAAGCTTTATAGAACAAATAGGCCAAGTAAAAAACCGTTAAAGCTATGATGGTCAACCAAACGCTCCCTTGGGTGATAACAGGTCTCCCCTGTGCACCTACCAAGAACCAGAGTTTTCCTGGTATAAGCTGCATGTAGCTCGCATAGATTCCGAAAAGGGTTCCTAAAGATACAATTGCCCCCAAACCGAGTATACCGAGGACTCTTTTTTTCCGAAATACCTATACCAAAATACGGAAGAACAAAAAGCGCAAAAGAAATCCAGCTTACAACAATCCACAGTACAGCGAGTGTGTAGTGAAGCGCCCTAGCCGTGTTGAATGGTAAGATCGCGTTGAGTTCCATACCAAAAAGACTTGAGGGTTCAGCATACTTGTGCATTAAATAGCCACCAAGAAGACCCTGTATGCCAAGACCAAAAACTGCTAAAAGCATCCCGAACAAGGCAATTTTCTGCGCTTTTGTCGGTTCTGGTAGAGAAACCGGTGTTCTTGGGTCGTTCCAATAATCCAGGAATTTTATTATCAGAAAGCCTGCAACAAACATTACAGAAAGCAATATTGCGAAGAACGTGATCCATGTCCCAATTGTTACGTCGACTTTGGGTTCAATATATCCCGGATGATACGGAAAACCGTTTGTGTAGCCCGCAAAAGCTATCATTGCGCTCCATGTGAAATAGGAGACTATTTTTCTTACTTCTCCTTTATCGGATATTAAATTTGGCTTGAGACCGACCTTCTCGGAGTTTTCTCCAAAAAGTTTGGAAAAATAATCGACTCCCCTCTCGTATCCCCTTGCAAAGGATTCTGAAACTATGACTTTTCCATTTAAATTTTTGAGATAGTTTTTAACTCCGGCATCCTCTTCACTGATAAATTTAACCATGTAAGATGTATAATCAACACCAAAATAGCCTCCAAAACCCAAGACGCTCCCATAATCCTGCAGACCATACTTCTGCAAAAGGTACTTTCCTTCTTTTATATCAATTTCTGTAAATAACAATTTTCCGCTGTCAGTCACAACTTCAGAGGGGATTGGCGGTAAATGCGTGATAGTGTAATAGGCTCCGATTAAGTAGGCTGCATAGACGAATACTGTAGCAACCAGAACGCCGTACACCCAGCTTCTCATAATGGATATAACTTTTAAAAATTAAAAAGATTTTCTACTAAAAAATTCGAAAATATAGATTCAATTTTAATATTTCGAGGTCATCTTTCTGAGACGACCTAAAATCCTCTTTCTATGTTGATGAAAGAGATTTATGCTAGAAATTTTTAAACAGAAACAAACAACTAAGGATGAGTGATGGAATTGAGTGCAAAACTCTATGAAGAGATGGCCAAAAGGGCAAAACATTTTCTCAGGATTAGCAGCTACGATGTTGCAGCCGAAAGATACGACATAGCCCTGTTTCACATAGAGCAGGCGGTTCAGCTGGCGCTGAAGGCTTACCTCTTCAGAGTTTTTGGGGATTTCCCGAAAACGCATTCTGTAAAAGAGTTGATCGATCTGAGCGAGAATGAGTGCCTCAAAAGGCTTTCAGAGGACAAATGGTACGTCATCGACATTCTGGAAGATGCATACATTGGCGGAAGATATTTTATTCGCAGATATGGAGAAAAGGAGTACAGAGAGGCTGAAAAATTTGCTGAAGGTGTATTCGAATGCACAGGTATATCGAATATCTGAAGAGAACAAAAAGGGATTTAGAGGAGAATCTGGATAAATACCTCAAAGAACTCGAGAATCTTGCGAAGAAAAACGGTGGAAAAATTTATCTTTTTGGATCGTATGCCCTTGAAAAGAGCATCGGTGCAAGCGATGTGGATGTGCTGATAGAAATACCGGACAGCATTGACAGGCTCGAAGTGCTGCACGAGGCGAGAAAACTGGTTCCAAACAGAAGGATAGAAATTCATGTCCTGAACGAATCCGATGCCCTAGTTTTCAAAAATCTGATCAAGCACTACAGAAGTATCTGACAAAAAGCCCGAAACTTCAGTCCTGTTGCGCAATTATCGAAGATTTAAGCAAGCCTGAATGCGACCTCGAAAACTGCCCCGCTCGGCTTGTTATCGTAAACCCTGATCTCGCCGCCGAGAATCTTCACAAGCTCCTTAACTATGAAAAGTCCCATTCCCGTTCCGCCGCCAGTCGTAAATCCTGGCTCGAATATTCTTTCCCTTATCTCAGGAGCGATTCCTTCTCCTCTGTCCGAGACCCTGAGGATTCCGAATTTTCCTTCCTTTCTTACCTCAACCCTTACATCCCTTTTCCCGTATTTAACAGCGTTGTCAACCAGGTTCTCCACTATGATCTCCACGGAATCGTTGCCAATTACTTCCACCTTTTCACCATCAAAAGCGACTCCAAAGCTTTCAGCGATCTTCCTCGCAACTTCATCGAGCCTTAAAGGCCTAGTTTCATCGAGCCCGAGCTCCAGTTCCCTTACCGTATTTATCAGTTTTGTGATATACTCAGCCTTCATCAGCGCTTTTTTCGCAATTTCACTGCTCTGGAATTCCTCTAGGGCGAATATTATCGGTGTTAAAGCGTTTGCAATGTCGTGCCTGAGAATTCTGTTCAGCAGTTTCAGATATTCCCCCCTCCTCCTCAGCCTCTCGTTCAGCTGCTGAATTTCAGTTATGTCAAGGGATGTTGCAACGATAGCCGGCTCACCCCTGTAGATTATCAGGCTGGGCCTAATAGTTACCCACTTCACGCTTCCATCCTTCGCAATTATCCTGAAGCTGTAGGTTTCCGTGGGCCTTTTTCCGAGAAGTCTTTCCCTCAGCCTCTGGCTAACGATTTCCCTGTCCTCCGGATGGATGAGCTGCTTTATGGGATCCATTGAGAGGAGTTCCTCCTTTGAATAGCCCGTGATTTCCTCCACAGCTCTGTTCACGTAGAGAAGTTTGTCCCTCACTATGTAAACCGGAGCAAGGGATTCCTCAACAAGCTTGGTGAAGAAGATTTCGCTCTCCTTAAGCTTCTCTTCTGCTTCTTTCAGCCTTGTAATGTCTACCCAGTTTCCAAGGATGTACTTTTTCCCGTTTATCTCTATCGGCCTGCAGAATCCCCATACCCAGCGTATCTTTCCATCCTTTCTTCTGAACCTGATCTCGTAAAAGGCCTTCTTGTTGCGGGAAGTTTCTATTATTTCAGCGGCTTTTTTCGCATCACCTTCATAAACGAGTTCAAAAATGTTCTTTCCTATCAGCTCTTCTTTCGAATACTTCGTTGCAACGGCCACTATATCGTTGACATAAACTATTTTCCCCTCCTCATCGTGTATATAGCAGCCCGCAAGACTTTCCTCGACTATTTTCCCGAAATCCAGCTGTATTTTCTCAGGCATCTACAAATTCTCCCCCTCCCCCGAGATATTTCCTTATCGTGTCTATCAGCATTTTTCCGGAGAAAGGTTTTATAATAACTTCCCTCGCACCAGCTTGCAGAAGCTCATATTTTCTGTTTGAATGCCCCGTGATTCCGATGACAACGATTCCAGAATTCATTTGCATTATCCTTCTCGTTGCCTCAATTCCGTCAAGCAAGGGCATTTCAATGTCCATGAGGATGATTGAAGGTCTAAATTTTGAGCAGAGCTCAACAGCTTCGATTCCGTTGGATGCTTCGATGACTTTGAAGCTGTGCAGGGTTAGAAAATGCTTCAGCATATCTCTGATATCGCGATCATCATCGGCAACGAGGATTAAGGACATAATAATAATTGTACTAACAATTATTTAAAAATTGCGCTGTTTTTTGGTTCAAGGTGAGCTATCCAGCATTTAAAGGCGAGGCTTCCGGCGTTAAGGGAGAGCTTTACGCCCTCTTTCATCTGCCGGTTCAAAGCCAAGCTCCCCCATCCCGCAGATCTCGTTAACCTGTGAGCTATTTGGGCAACATGTATCTGTAATTTTTACAATGTTTTATTTATTTAAGCTTTTCTATCATCCCCCGCCCTGAAGGGCGAGGCTTTCGGTTATAAAATCTCTATTTTTTGAGATTTTTGAGAAGGATATATGAGATAATGTTTTATAGTTCGAACCACACAAAAACAGTGTTATCACCGGAAGAATTTTTCACTGAAACAGGGGATGAAAAAGCCAAGAAGGCGCTGAAACTGCTTTCAAAAAGGGGGGCATGCGAGATACTGTTTAAACTAGAAACAGGGCCGAAGAGATTCAGCCAGCTTATGTTCGAGGTGAGGCTTAATCCGGGAATCCTGAGCAGGCATCTAAAGGCCCTTATAGAGCTGGAAATTGTAAGTAAAAATTCGGAGATGTATGAGCTGACCGAAAGCGGTAAAAAACTCGTTCCAATCCTCAAACAGCTTCTCGAAAAGCTATCGTGATAAAATGAGCGACAAACATCGCCCTTTAGGGCGGGGAAAAGTCTTTAACTCGAAAAGCCATTATATTGTTTTGGATGCCCTCCTCTGGCCAACTTTTAAGAGATAAGGAGCGGGGAGCGACTTCTCCCGCAATACTGAAGGAGGGCATCTAAGAAATCAAATTCAAGAACAAAAGAACAAATGTAGTTCATCTTACCAAACGGTTTCCAGGAAAGGAAGCTCAGTTGTATCCATCGATTTAGGCATTAACGTTTTAGCAAGCGTAGTAGTAAACGATGGCACATGGTTGCTCTACAAAGGTGTTAGAACTAAGGAGGACTATTTCTACTTTCAGAAGAAGATAGCACAAGTCCAATCCTTGGCGGATAATATGAAAAACATTGGAGAATATGAAGCGTATGCTGAATTATTAGGAGAGAAAAGAGGACTTTTTGAGAAATTGACTAGAAGATTCCTTCACTTGTACAGGAGCCTCGCTTCCCCATCTTTTGAATGAGTTACCCTTCGCCCTTCAGGGCGAGGAGAAGGACAGCACAGTACCCTTTTTAATAAAAAATTTATTTCGGATGAAAAGCTCGAGCATTTTTGATGGAAAGGGCGTTTCCGAGGCTTGGTATGAAATACTGGGTGAAAGCTTCTCTGAGGACTCTAGGGATGACCAGCTATCCAGATTTCAGTCTCTGCTGTCTTCGGCATCCGGGACAATTTACATAAGGAGCTCAGACGTTTTTGTGGAATTCGATGGAGAGATGTTCAGCACCCGGGATACGAGATTCTTTTCAACCTCACCCCTCTACTTTGACTCTGTTCCTGTTCGGAATCCGCTGAAAGCCAGGCCAAAGATAACTGAAAGAAGAGTGAGCTGCATAAAAACGGAAATTGGATTTGCAAAGGTATTCGTTGCACACAGATTCCCCTCATTTCTTCCCGAAGGTTTTCTGTACTCCGCTTTTAGTGCTGCTGAGGAAATCTGCATAAAATGGAAGCTGCTCGATTCAGGAAAGTTCGTCGCGAGAGCTGAAAGAGCGATTGCGAGAAAGAGCGGTCGCGGAGTTTTGGAAAGCGGAATTGCCGAAGACCTGGCTGAATTGATACAGCAGCTAAGGATCGGAAGCGATGCGATAAGCTTCCACGTCTTTTTCGTATTATTTGCTGAAACGGAGGGGGAGCTAAAAAACAAGAGCAAGGAGCTGAAAAGCACGCTTAAGCTCTATGGGGTTGAAATTGATTCGCCGCCGTTTTATCAGCACGAGCTTTACGAGTTCAGAACAAAAATCGGCTTTTTCTTCAAGCTGAAAGATTCGATAACATCAACCGAATCGGCAAGGGCATTTTATCCGTTCATAAAGGAAAATCTGGCAGAATATGGAGGGGTTTTTCTTGGATTTTCGGGTACAGGAGACCCCGTTGTTTTCGACCCCTACAGGAGGCAGAACTATCTGATGCTGATTCTGGGCGAAACTGGAAGCGGAAAGAGCATGACCGCAAAGGCCTACCTTTCAAGGCTTCATTCAAAGAAAAAGCTGCCGGTATTCGGCATAGATCCCGAAAACGAGTATTCGAAAATTGCCTATAGATTCGGCTCGCAATCGCTGGAGCTGAGCGATGACAGAAAGCTCGGACTGGATCCTCTTCTGCTCGGAATTGACAGAATCCTGATCGCAGATCTGCTTTCGGAAATATACTCCGTTCCGAGGGAATTCCAGCCCAGACTCAGAAAGGAGCTATACGGTTTTGAAGGTGATATTCTGAGCTTCGCCGAAAACTGCTCGCCAGAAATACGAAGGTATCTGGAGCCCGCAACTGTTCCGCCGGATTCAAACGTTTTTCAGGGAAAACCGATGAATGCTGAAATTCCAGTGGTATTCGGATTGAAGAGCCTAAAAAGCATTCACGCAAAGCTTCTCGCCGCAACGCTCATTTCCGCATTCCTTTCTCAAAATCTGAACAGACCTTCCGTTCTGTTCGTTGACGAGGGGTGGCTCTTCATAAAGGTTCCGAAGCTCATGGCGGTCTTCGAAAATGCGGCAAGAAGGGGAAGGAAGTGCGGACTACACTTCATTTTCATAACGCAGAGAGTTGAGGATGTTGCATCAACGCAGGAGGGAAGAACGCTGCTCGAGCAGGCTGCAACTGCGCTCCTTTTCAGGCAGGAAAAGGAGGGAATAGAGCTTATAAAGGACATCTACAAGCTCTCCCCCGGAGAGGTAAAGCTCCTGACCGAAGCTATGCCGGGAGAGGGGATAATGAAGGCCTCAAACGTGAAGATCGGGATAAGGATAGCGCTGACAAAAAGGGAACTGAAGGAATTCTCAACCACTCCCGAAATCTCCTGATCAGTCCAGCCTTCTTCTTTCCCTTCTCATTCTCTCAAAAGAGTTTCTCGAAATAGATTTAACGAAGGAATCCTCCTGAAAACTGAAATTATCGACTCCCAATTCGATAGGGCTTCCGAAATTTTTTGGTTTCTCGAGCTTCGCGGAAATCCTCTTTTTTGCGGGAAGGAAATTCATCAAAGCTCCAAAAATAAGGGCCTCAAAGCTAATCGCCTTTGCAGGATAGAATGCTGCTGAAAATGCAAAAAGCGCGAAGGCCGACGAAAGAATGAATTTAATGCCTTTTCCGGCAGATGCCAGCATCAAAAAGGCTGCAAGCATCAGATAGAATACTTGCCTAACCTTTATTATCCAGAAAACATTTTCCTCGAATATTCCGACATCCCTGACGCAGCAGAACCTTACGTTTCTGGCTTCGAAGCCCATCATACTTTAAACCTTTAAGGAAATACTATTTTAATTCTTTTCAAATTGAGCTTTATAAATCCTATTGATAAACTTTAAAAAGTTTGAAAATGAAAAATTTTTTACTCAGAATACCACAATATTCTGAACGTGGAAGAATTCTGCCCCGAGTGCCATGGGAATATAGTTGAAAGCCGGGGAATATACTACTGCAGCAGATGCGGCCTTGTCATAGGACAGGAGCTCGTGTTCAGCTTTTCTCCGATGACAACAAGGCCCTGGAAGGGCAGCATTTTTCAGCGCGTCGGCGATGCATCGGAGCTGCCTTCAGCCCTTAAGAGAAGGGCAAGCTACATAGCGATGAAGCTGATGAAAAAGTTCGGCGTTTCTCCAAAAATCGCGGCCGTAGCTGGAGTAATCGCGGTTCAGAGGGAGTCCGGAATTTTTCTCAACATTAAAGCCCCAAAATCGACGATAAGAAAGGCGAAATCCGTTCTCAGAGAATACGGAAAATCCGTTTACAGCCCGAAGATATGCACGGACATCTTTGTGGAAAGATTGACTGCAAAGTGTTTGGAGCTCGGAATACCGATTCCAAAGGCTTTGGAGATATACGAAAGGCACAGAAAGATCTTTGGATCATGCAAACCCAGCACAGCAGCTTTTGCCATAGGCTATCTGCTGGGGATGGATCTTCCAAGAAAAAGGAGTGCTGCAAGGATTGCGAAAAAAATAGAATTCATGGAATCTTTCTGCGGCACCGGGGCGGTGCAGGAGGTGGAAAATTGAAGCGGAATAGGTTTTTTGCATTTCTGAAGGACAAAAAAGGTGTGAGCGACGCTTTCGTCATGCTTTTGCTACTGGCAATCGGCGCTGCGGTTGTTGCGGGAATTGGGGCAATGCTGCTAACAAAAGCCCCAAAAAGCACAGCCCCAGTGGCATCGCTCTCGATTTATCCGTTGGGTTCAGATGTAATCATAGAGCACAAGAGCGGTGATGTGATACGATTCAGCGAGATAAGAATAGTTGCCTACAATTATCCGGAAATGAAGACAGTCGATAACTACCCCACTACGGCTGACATACCTGAAAAGGAAGACAATCCGCCGAGAGACGTATTCAACGCTGGAGACATCATAAAGCTCAGGAATCTGGGCACAGGATCTTACAAGATAGTACTGATACACATTCCAACCGGGCAGACAATAGCTGAACAGGTTGTCACGGTATCAGAGTCGGCAGCGCAGTGATGCCAAAATTTTTTCAATTTTTTATGAAGATTATCAACATATTTTCGGTGAGAAAGCCCCTTGAAAGAATTTCCGAAAAGGAGAGTTCAAATCAATCCGATGCAACCGCAAAGCTTCCAGAAACTCCAGCAAATGCCATAGAAAGCTACGATGTCGATGGGGCTAAAGTGGCCATAGTTCCGGGAAGGTACATCCTTCTGGAGCCCGAGATGCCGAAAGATTTTGAAAAAGTGCTAAGGGACGTGATCCTCTACTTCTCATTTTCAAAACCCGGGAATCCGGAAGAGGGGCTGATGAAGGCTTTTCTCAGGGTTGTTGGGAGAAGAAAAATCGCCCCTGAAGAGGCGAGAAAGTACTGGTATCATATCTACAATTCAGCGTTCAGGGCGGGAAGAATAACTCCGCTGCTTAGCGATCAGAACATCGAAGATATAGCATGCAGCGGACCCAACAAGCCTGTATACGTTTACCACAGAAAATACGGCTATATCCCAACCAATCTGATCCTGAGCAGCGAAGAGCTTAACAATTTCATTCATGCACTAGTTCAAAAAACGGGAATGACGCTGAGCCTAGACAATCCGATAGTTGATGCAACGCTCTACGATGGAAGCAGGCTTAATGCAACGATAAGCATATCGAAGGAGCCGAGCTTTGTTATAAGGAAGATAAGGAGGGTTCCGCTGACACCCAAAGCGCTAATTGATTCTGGAACATGGTCCCCTGAAATTGCCGCACTTCTCTGGCTTGCCGTGGAGAGCAGATGCTCCCTCATGTTTATCGGTGCAACAGCGAGCGGTAAAACAACTGCAATGAACGCAGCGGCATTCTTCATTCCAATGAACTCGAGGATCGTGAGCATCGAGGACACATTCGAGATATGGCTTCCGCACGAGAACTGGACAGCGATGATAACAAGGGGGAACATAACGCAGCTCGATCTCCTAAAAGCGGCTTTAAGGCAGAGGCCTGAATATATCATAGTTGGGGAGGCGAGGGGCGTTGAAGTCAGGGAGATGTTCACAGCAATGGGCACGGGCCATACAACGCTCACAACATTCCACGGCAGCGATGTTGCCAGCGTTCTGAGAAGGCTCAGCGGTGAAACGCTCGGAATAAAGCAGGATCAGCTGATGCTCCTCGACTTCATAGTAACTCTCGCATTCGTTGAAGGAAGGAGAGTCTGCACATCTGTGACGGCAATTTCAGGCGAGGGAGATGAAAGGATTCTCGGCCAGGTTTACGGAACCGAGGTAGCTAGATACCTTCCGGAAGAGAGGAGACATGAGATAAAAGGGATCGATACTGCCATCGAAAGGATGGGGCAGAAGAGCTTTCTTTCCACTGGCATCCTCAGCAAAAAGTTCGAAGAAAGACTGCTGGCCATAAAAAATGCGCCTTCAGATTACCCTTCCTTCGTGAAATTTATCGCGCACTTTGGTGTAGAAAATGAAAGATAGGGGCATCGCAAGCCTTCTCGTTGCAAGTCTGCTCCTCTCCATTTTTGCGATGGTTTACGTGGCCTATCAGGCGGTGGGAATTCCCAATGCATGCAGGAGCGCTGAAAGGGTGATGCTACAGGAATTCCTTTTCTCGATGCAGGAGCTTGCTGCAAGACAGAGGAATGTTATTGGCTCGGGGGAATCCTCTGCCGTAAACCTGCCGGCCCAGTTCGCATACCCCTCTATCCCGTTTTTCATAACTCCCCCTTACGCCTCGGTCAGCTATTCCGCTTACGACATAAGCGTAACGGTCGAAAACATAGAGAGCGATGAAGTGGACATTCCGAGCCATCTGACTCTGAACGGTCAGGCCGTAATGGCAGTATTTACCCCTGCATTCAGCAGTCCTGTGAAGGTCTATTTAGAGCTCGGAATACTGGCCACAGACGGCGCCTATATAAGCGGATCCCCTGCAAGCAGGGGAGAAATTTACCTGCCATTCTTCAGCGGGATGCCGAGTTCACAGCTTTTCCCAGCATCGGCGGGGGGGAAAGGGATTTTAATAAAGGCAAAAGATCCGGGAAGAAATATAACGGTTGAAATTGACGGATCGAAGATTCCGAAGCGAGTTTGGGAGGCATTTAGCAGGAAAACGGGATATGAGGTTGATTTCAGCCAGAACAGAACGAAAATAAAGATCCCGCCTGGAGAATACATCCTGAAGTCCGGAATTGCATCCTTCATTTCAGGCGTTTCCTCCGCAAGGCCCAATTATCTCAAACCGCTAACCCCGGTGGCGCAGAAGAGCCCGGCTGTTGTGGGCGTTGAGGCGATCGATGAGTACTTTAATCCATCCCAGGGGAAAATAACCCTCGAATTCGTTTCTGGAAGCGGTTATGAAGTAAAGGTTCCGAGCGCATCGGGTCTGAGGAAAGTGGATCTCCCCTACACGGTGGCAGATTCCAGGCTTTCTGCGGTTATAGAGGTATCTGGCGGAATTTCGGTTTTCAAGGCAAGCATTTCTCGAGCCCAAGGTGGACCCTATGAGGTTGCCTTTGCCGTTTCGTCGTAAAAAGGATTTTGAAGAATCCGAAATCAGGAGCGTTTACTGGGTGCAGAAAAGGCTATGTGAATCCGACGGATCGCTGATCTTACTGGACACCGCAAGGGACTTACTGAACGGCTACGCAATAGCAAGGCTGATTCCGAGGCTGAATGCACAGCCAAAAATCTCAGATCTCGGCAACGATTTCTCCCTCTGCTACGAGGTTCTCGAAAGGGAAATTAGAATCTTTTCAATAACCCCGGGATTTCCGGAATTGCTTGAGCAGAGTTACGAACTCGAAAGATGGGCAGTTCCCGCCTGGAGAAAATATGGAGCATTCTTCATTCCCCGCTACGAAAGCAATGCGCTTGGCTGTGAGTACTTCCTAAACAGAGGAATTGAAGCTGTATTCAGTCTTCCAAAGAATTCAATGCTTGTTTTCGCGGCAAAAGCGGATCAGGAGCTGAGAAAGAGAATAGAGAAGAGGAAGAGGGGCTCGAACGACCTTCTGCTCGTGAAGATAGCCGTTTATTCAGACGAAAAGGAATCGCTGGAAAAATGCATCGGAAATGTAAAGAAATTCCTTTACGCCCCTGTGAAGGTTAAAAGGAGATCTTTTTCCTTCGAGGATTTTTACAGCTCAATCCTCCCACCAAGGATGCCCAAGTTTGGTGTAAGGGTTATGAGCGCATCGCATAAAACGATTTCAGCTCTCCCCCTTCTTCCAACTGCAGGGATGCCGCTGATATGCTACAAAAGAACGGCAAAGATGCTTGCAGGCGATGTAAACAGGGGTCCTATAGCTCTGGGAAGGGTTGAGGGGAAAACTTTCAGCCTAGATGTTTCTGACTTCTTCAGGCACGCATACCTCATAGGCCAGACCGGGAGCGGAAAAACGAATCTCCTGAAGCTACTGATAAAGAGCTTTCACAATCTTGGATATCCAGTCATAGTAATAGATCCGCATGGGGAGATGAGCGAGGAAATTGCCTGCACGCTAAAGGATTCAGTATTCCTTCACCCGATTCTTTCGCCCTTCAGCATCAATCCCTTGGAGCTGCCTGCAATAGACAAAAATCAGGGAATTCTTATCGGCGTAGACGAGCTGATGAATCTTTTCACAAACGTTTTCAATCTGCCGGAAACCGCGATGAATGTAAGGTATATACTGCAAACTGTTACAAGGCGAATATACGAGCAGGGGAAAATTCCAACGCTTGCCGGGCTTTACAGGATAATTGCGGAAATTTACAGCAACAGAAAGGCAAAGAAAGATTTTCTTGGAGATGAGGAGGAGATCCTGAAGAGCTTGCCGGAGAAGAGCTTTATATCAACCCTTTCAAGGCTTCAAAGCTTTGCAAAGGATGAGATTCTGAGAAAGTTAACATCTTCGACCACAGTTGACCTGGAAAGGCTTATCGATGAAAAAAGAACGGTTCTTTTTTCACTGCCGCAAAGGCATATCGGTTTAACCGCCAGCGCTTTAATCGCCTCCACGCTTCTTCTCAAAATATACTACACAAAGCTGATGAGGTACGATAGGAAAAAGGAAGAGCACGTTTTCGTTGTCATAGACGAGTTCCAGAACCTCCAAGGACTTCCAATACTATCCACAATTCTTAGCGAGGCAAGAAAGTTCGGACTCCACCTAATCCTAGCCCACCAGTATGCAGAGCAACTGAGCAGAGAAGTTCTGCAGGCAGTTATGACGAATGCAGGAATAAAGTTCATCTTCAGCGTTTCGGGCAGAGATGCGGAGATCTTTGCTGAAATAGATCCAGGATTCTGGAAGGAGATAAAGAGCACAATTTCTTCCCTTCCCACAGGATGCTGCATAGTAAAGCTTTCCGCAAAAAGTGGTGATCAATCTCTCCCTCCAATTCTGCTTGAAGTTGAAGAATTCAGGGAAAAACCGGTAAGGAGTCTGAAGGAAGCTTGCACGAATGATTTCAGGGCAAGTGATGCGGAATGCTGAGGAGAAAGAAATTCCTACCGGAAGTGGGAGTTGAGGAGTCATATTTCAGGGATTTTGAGGGCGATGCGGTGGGGAAGGTTGAAGAAGGCGATGAAATAGGGATAAGAACGAGAATTCTGTTTATCCTAGGAAAAGAGCTTGCGGAAAGACTTGAAAATGAAGGAAAGCTTGACCAGCTCATCAAAAGCGCCTTGGAAAGAAATCTACCAGATGGAGAGATAGTTTCACTTGCCAGAAAGATGCTCGAAAAGGAAAGAAATGATCCGATCTCCGAGCTAATTTCCCTTAATCCAAAGATAGACGAGGAAACTACGAAAAGGATTTACGGAGATTACATGGAAAGATTGAAGAAAATATTCTCTCTGGAGCTCAGCAAGGAGAACACGGAAATACTGGTGAAGGAGATCGTGGAAAGAATAGATTTCGTCGTTGAAAAGCTTTTGGAAAAGAGGGCAAAGTTCGGGGATAGGAAATCCTGATATTCAGAAAAAATAGGTCAAGTTTCCAGATCCCATCTTTTGCTTGGATCGCCTTCAACGTATTTTTCGATCAGCTTTTTCTCAAATTCAACCCCGAAGTAGTTTGCGAGGCTTATCACCATAAAAAACACATCGGCAAGCTCTTCCTCGATTCCCTTTAAATCCCTCTTCCTGACGCTTTCAGCCAGTTCTCCGACCTCTTCAAATAGAACGGAAAGCAAAAAAAGGGGGCTGCTTTTCGAATCTATCGGGTAATACTTTTCCTTCAGTATTTCCCTCAGCTTCGAGAGCTCCATCACTTCACTTCCCTACCAACGCTCTTTGCCCAAACGTAGGCGAGGGTTCTGTAGAGCAGGTGCCCGAACTTCGTATAGGGCGCGTAGGCTATCAGGGTGAAGACTATTACCAGATGCCCAAGATAAGCGTAGTATGCTAGCGGACTTCCGGAATACCTGAAGAGTTCTACCAAAACACCGCTCACTCCCACTGCAAAGATCGTTGCCAGGAAGAGCCAGTCGAAGTAACTCCCATATCCTATTTTCTCATCTCCAAGCCTCGCAACTATCGCCCATGCTGAGCCAACAAGAAGCATGAGCGCGCCGAAGTTACCCAGTATTTTCACCGGATCAGTTATGGGAAGCGCGAGTTCGTGGTAGCCCAGAACATAGAGGTAAACGATATCCCCGATTGTTGCGATCGCGAGCACTATAAAGCCCCAGAATATGAGGAAGTGGGCGAAGTATCTATATCTGGCCTTGTTGCACTGCTTGAACTTAGAATGCTTCAGTATGTCTATTATGGACCAGAAAAGATACTCTATGAACCTTGCAGAGGCTTTAGCAACCTTCATTTCCCCTCCTTCCTTCACCTCAAATTCGTATACCTTCGAAACCTGCGAATTTATTGCAACCCAGTAGCGATAGGCGCTTATTGCCGCAACTAGCAGTACCCAGGCCCCAACTGCAAATCCTGCAAGCTCAACATGCGTGTGGGGAATGAAGTTCCCCAGAACTATTTTCCCCTCCGGAATCTGGGGATTGAATATTGCCAGATATATCGCAACCAAAACTATCGGAATACCGAAGTAAAGGAGTATTCCGGCAGGTCTTTGGAATGCCTTTGAGAGAAAAGATGGAAAAGTATAATGCTCAACAACCTTTGCCCTTATTGCTGCAAGAACCTCTCCAGGTTTCGCTCCCCTCGGGCAGTAATCTGAGCAGTCGTTGCACTGATGGCATAGCCATACATCCGCATCGCTGAGAAGTCTATCCTTTGCCCCCCACTGCGCCCATATCATCTCCTTCCTTGGGAACGGATTCTCATCCGGACTCTGCGGACATACAACGCTGCAAGTCGCGCACTGATAGCACTTCTTCAGACTCTTTCCTCCCGCCTGAATTATTTCCCTCGCAAACTTCGCGTCCGCGATCATAAAACCACCTCAGAATCCCTTATACGGATTTGGCCCGAGGGCCTTTATCTCCTCAACAAAGCTGTTAACGATTCCGGCAATCTTGTCCCAGTCCGTTATCGATACCTCCACAACCTTAACCCTTTCCTTCTCAAGCATCAGCCTCTGCAGCGTCTCCTGAACGTTCTCCATTCTTCTGTTCGCAAGCTCGCTTCCCCTGATGAAGTGGCACTGGTAATCCTGGCCCATCTTGCAGCCCAGGAGGAGGACTCCGTCTATTCCCTTTGAGAGGGCATCTGCTATAAACACCGTGTTCACGGAACCCAGGCATCTTACCGGTATGAACCTCACAAGCGGGCTTATCTTTATTCCGTTCATCGATGCTATGTCCAGGGCTGGCAGAGCGTCGTTCTCGCAGACAAATGCTACGAACCTGAACTTCTCGGCAGCAGTTTCATCCCAGCTCGGATCGGGAACCTGAATAGCTTTTATAGCGGAAGAGATCTGATCTACGCTGTACTGCCTGAAGCTTATAATCTTCTCCGGACATGCGCCAAAGCATATTCCGCATCTCCTGCATCTAAGCGGATTCGGCATCGGCGTTCCCCTCTCATCCTCATCAAGGGCTCCAAACGGACATTCCTCTGTGCACCTCTTGCACTGCGTGCAGCGCTGGAGGAAGAAGTTCGGATAGTCAATATCGCCCGTTCTCGGGAAAGTTGTCTTGCCCTCTGCAACGAGCTCTACAGCCTGAATTGCCTTCAATGCTGCCCCCCTTGCATCCTCCATTGCAGAGGTTATCTCCATCGGCGCCCTTACTGCGCCGCATGCGTATATTCCCAGCCTCCTGCTTTCATAAGGGAAGCAGATGTAGTTCGAATCGGGGAAACCGTAGCGAAGAGTTGGCAGTTCCGGACCTTGGCGGTATGCCAGATTCAATACGTGCCCGAGCTTCTTTATTTCCTCAACTTCTTCGGCGCTCTTTATCAGCCTTGGCTCGTATATGTGTTTGTATGGAACTGTTTTTTCATCCGGGAATTCCTCCTTAACCGTGAACAGGCCCTTCAGCGTTGGCTCCATTCCGATTGCGAGGACGACGTAGTCAGCTGCAATTTGAATGTCCTCCCCAAGCAGGGTGTTTGCAACTTCCACCACTATCTTTCCGCCATTCTCCCTCACAGCTTTGACTTCCCCTTTTGTCAGGAATACGCCCGGATCGTCCTGCATGGCCTTGTAGAAATCCTCCCAGAGTCCGGGAGTTCTCATGTCCCTGTATATTATGAAAGCGTTTCCGCCCTTCTCGGTAACGTATTTTGACTGTTTCAGGCTCACAAGGCAGCATACGGATGAACAGTAGGGTAGGTGTTTCTCATCCCTCTGACCGGCGCATTGTATAAAGACTACATCTTTCCTGCCAATATCCCTGGCAATTCCCTCGAACTCCACGTTTGTAACGACGTTCTTTATCCTTCCGTATCCCAGCTCCGAAAGCTTGGAAGCATCATAAGGCTTCCAGCCCGTTGCAAGAACTATCGCTCCAACCCTCAGATCCACGATTTTTCCGTTCTGATTCAGCCTTACATCGAACATTCCCGGCTGACCCTTTATTGATTCTATAACAGCCGAGGTGAATACGGGAATTCCCAGTTTTCCAACCTCCTCAACCAGACTTTTAACCACGGGCTCCTCAAGCCTATTGTAAGGCGGCTTCGTTGGAAGCGATTTGTAGAGCTTTCTGGCAAATCCCCCAAGCTCCGGTTCTTTTTCGACTATCACTGCCCTGTATCCGGCTTTTGCTATCTCAATGGCTGCAGTAAGTCCGGCAACTCCGCCACCAACCACCAGTATATCCTTTGAAATCTCCTGCTTGTATGGCTCAGGTCTTTCGGCTTTCTGGGCCTTTACGATCCCAATTCTGAGATAGTCCTCGGCCAGTTCCTGCGTGTGCACGTTCATTTCATGGCTCCAGACCACTCCTTCCCTGAGGTTTACCCTCTCAACGTATTTACCATCGAAGCAGAAAACAGCGGTCTTTACCCTTGGGGAGCATGCCGCTATTACAAGTGCATCGAGATTTGGAAGATCCTTCTTTATAAACTCTAACCCTTCTGCAGAGCACAGGAATGGATGGACCTTCGCCTCAATTCCAAATTCCTGCGATACTGCCTTGAGCTTCTCAATGTCGAGCTTTTCTATTCCGCAACCTGTGCAGATGAAGACGCCAACTTTCTCCATAATTTCACCTCCTTGCAATCTGAATAGCCTTAAGGGCTGCAGCTGTGGCTGTCTCGTTTGAGAACATGACATCCAGTGGCTTCATAGCAACGCCAGCCGCAAATATGCCGGGCTTTTCCTTGACAAATCCGTATTCATCCAGCTCTATACCTGGAATTGGGTTCTCTGCCAGAGAAGGCTGCATTCCCGTTGCGAGAACTAGCATGTCGACTTCCTTTCGAATCTTTTGCCCCGTTGCCGTATCCTCAGCGGTTACGACAACTTTGCCATCCTTTTCCTCAACCTTCGCAACCTTCCCCTTTATCAGCTCTATTCCCTTCTCCTTCGCAACCTTCGCAAAGAAGTCTTCGTATCTCCCAAAAGCCCTTATGTCTATGTAGAATATGTATATCTTGGCATCAGGATACTGCTCCCTAACGTATGTCGCCTGCTTAAGGCTCGCCAGACAGCAAACCGCGGAGCAGTATGGGAGGTGATTCTGATCCCTGCTCCCGGCACACTGGGCAAATGCTATGGAACCGATTGGCTTTCCTTCAGCCGTTATTATCCTGCCATTCGTTGGACCGTTGAGCGAGGAGAGTCTTTCGAATTCCATGTTCGTGACGACATTCTTTATCTTCCCATAACCCAGATTTTCAATCCTATTCGCATCATATGGTTTCCAGCCTGTTGCAACGATGATTGCGGACACGTTGAGATTGACTGTTTTTTCCGTTTCATTTAGATTGATCGCATTGTACTTGCAGGCCTTAACGCATTCCCCGCATCTGTTGCAGCTTTTCTCGTCTATTGCGTAGATGAAAGGCATAGCCATTGCATGGGGGATGTAAATGGCTTTTCTCTTGCTCAATCCGAAATCGTACTCGTTATTAACCTCAACAGGACAAACCTTTGCGCATTCACCGCACGCGGTGCAGTTCTCGTTCACAAATCTTGGTTTCACTTTCAAAGTCACGGAAAAGTTTCCGGGATTTCCGCTGATTCCCAGAACTTCGGCATTCGTGATCACCTTGAGCTTCGGATTTGTCCTCATCCTTCTGTAGAATATTTCAAGTCCGCAGAATGGTGGGCAAAGCTTTGGAAAGTACTTGTTCAACTGGGCGACTCTCCCACCCAAAAAAGGACTTTTTTCAACGAGAATAACGCTGTAGCCGGTCTCCGAAGCTTCAACAGCCGAAGTGATCCCGGCTATCCCTCCGCCGATCACGAGAATGTCCCCCATATTAAACACCCTTGTTATATTTTCATCTTAACGAACTGCCCCGCCCTGAAACGGGGCTTCTGGTGTTAAGGAGGCTAAAGCCTCCTTTATCTGCCGGTCCAGGAGCCAAGCGGGCCCGTATTCGCATCTGAATTCCTTTCCATCGACCTAGGCAAGGTGCCCGCATCTGTGGCTTTTGAGGGGCTTATTTATTTATTTAAGCTTTTCTTATTTTCCGCCCTTAAAAGGTGGGGTTTTCAGTTATAAAGATATCGAAAAATTTTGAGCTCCAAAATTCTCTTTAAAGCATTTTTAATCTGAATATTTGCCAAAGCCAGAGTTAAATGCTTTCATCCTCCTTCCCAAAAATCTGCCCCAAATCAAATGCACTCACTTCCAGAAGGTTGAATTCAAAGCCAAAAAAGAGCTAAGCCGAGTTCTTGAGATCGAAATTAGACCCCAAAAAACTTTATTAACAAACAATTCATAATTATAAATATGATAAGCGACAAGCCTTTGAGGATTGAGAGGGGTCGCTTTCGGGATATATTCGGCAGAATGGGCAACTTCAGCGGATGTCTGAAAATCTACTTTAAAGACCCTGAACTGAGCAAATCGGATGTTTTAATTCTTGATGGAGTTATAAAGACTGCAAAAACGATGAGAATAAAGAGCAAAACAGTTATAAGGGGCGATGATGCGATTCAAGAGCTGCTAAGGGTCGAATCTTGTACAGCAGAGATATACCCCATGGAAAGAGGGGAAGTGGAGAAGCTTGTAGGTTCGATGTTTCCGGAAAGGGTAAGCGACCATTTTGGAAAGATCGAAACTGAAAAAAGCGCTGTTATGGAATCCAAGGTTTTTGAATCTGAAAAAACATCCATAGAACCAAAAATTTCCGAAAAACCTGAAACAAAACCGAAAACTCTGGATCCAGAATTTGAAAGAGAAAAGGAGAGACTGATTAGCCTTCTTGAATCAGAAATTGGGAAGATTGCTGCAAAGCCCATAAAGACTCTCAGGTCTCTTAATAGCTTTTCAGACTTTTCTAAAGCGTATTCGGACATAATTTCCCAGCTTGATGGTCTGACGACCTTTGTTGGGAAAGATAAGATTTCAAGAATAAAATCGGAATTAGAAAAAGTGCTAAAAGGAAGAATGAAGGAAGAGAAAGCTGTAGATGAGTTCGAGAAATTTAAAGAGGCACTCATAAAGGATTTTGATAGGGTTCTCGGAAGCTCGGAGATCAGGAAAATTCTTGAATCTCTCGAGGACTGGAGCGAGCTCGCAATGAAGTATCCTCAAATAAAGAGGGCTGCTGGAAAATACTCGACTGTAGTGCCCTGGAACAAGGTTGAAGAACTTCTCATGAAAATAGAGAGCAAAATCGCAGAAATGACCAAAAAGTAGCCATGCTCGGAGAGATAGATCCGGTCGCATTCACAATTGCAATCGGATACCTCATTTTCACAATCTTTCTCTCCTACAAACTAAAAAGACCTGACTTTGTAGGTCTGGCAATTTCAATAGCCAGATCGGGCATTAGATATCCATGCAGATTTCTAAAAGACGTATACGGTGTAAGTTTGAGCGAAATGGAAAAAAGATGCGTTAAAGAAATAACGGAATGCAATGGAACTTGCGAGGAGTGCTTAGAAAAGGGGGACGATTCGAGTTCGAAAAGCCTGGAAAGAGATCATGCGCTGATTTAGTGGCTGCTCGCCAGAAGCATGGATAAATCCTGGGAAAAAATGCTTTAAAATAGGGAATTCGGTTGACCAAGGCCATCCGGGACAAAAGGAATTGAGTGAAACTCGATAATGGAATTTGCGAGTTGAAGGGTAAAAGTAATAAGTTTTTTCTGCATGCTTATTCTCGGTGATGGATATCTTCTGGGAGCTTATTGTATCCAGTTCCGGAGTAATTGTCGGTTTTTTTATTGGAGAAACTCTTTTTAAAAAACTGGGATTTGAAGAAAAAAAGGAAAAATTGGAATTAAAACCCGGAGAGCTGCAGAAATTCCTTAAAAACAGATTCCTCGTAAACAGCGCTCTGATCAGTGGTGAAAAAAGAAGCCTTTTTGGGGTTGATGACGTGGAAGTTGACGAAATGCTGAACCTCCTCAAAAATTTGAAGAGCGACGAGCTGATAATCTTCAACAAGGATGACTGCAGATTTGCGCTGAAAAAGGGAGAGAATTTCATTTACATAAGGGGGAAAATAGCATCCTTCAGGGATCTCGCAAAGATCTGGGAAATAGTTCACAGGAGCTTCAGAGGTGAGGCCAAATGATCCTTCTCCTCCTCGCCATACTCAGCGCAAACTCGGCCTTTCAGGGGGAGGTAATAAACCTCACACTATCCGAGCCAGCAACGGTTTATCTGGACGAGTGTATGTTCTTTGAACACAGCCTGAACAGTTCTGAAAACCTTGCACCGGGAAATTACAGGATAGTGCTCAGCTACGGCTGCGAGGGTTTCAAATCTATACTGGTAAAAGGGACGCAGGAGGAGAGGCTAATTCTGGAAGTCAAGAAACTGGGCAATTTTAGCGAAGAATTGACAAAGCTCCAGAAGAACTTGATACTTCTCCAGAAAGAGAACGAGAACCTGAAATCGAGGGCAAGCTATCTTCAGTCCCTTGTTGAGATAATAAACAGCATCAACGTTGATCTCTACGACAGAATAAAGGACCTAACTGAGAAGAATGCAAAGCTGAACCAAGAACTGGAATTTACAAAATCCGAGCTCCAGAACTGCTCGAGGGACATCGTCTCGATGAATCAAAAGATTTCAAATCTCCAGCTCAGGATTTCGGAACTTGAAAAGAACAACTCGGAGCTGGAGAGGACTCTGAAAAGCACCGAAGAGAGCTTAAAAAGCTCAGCTTTTTATTCAGAGATATTCAAAAATTCCACACTCCTTCTGATAGCGATCGTTGTTGGAATTTTCCTTGCATTCTTAAGAAGGTATTGATGAAAGTCCTCATCATAGGCCCGGCTGGAAGCGGAAAAAGCACGCTTGTAAAGGAGTTCGGCGCTTTCTTGAAATCCAGCAGTTATGATACAAAGCTGGTAAACCTAGATCCCGCGAGCGAACCGATTTACGACGCTGATCTGGATGTAAGGAAATTCGTCAGAACTGAGGAAATAATGAAAAAATTTTCCCTTGGGATAAACGGTGCGCTGCTGAAGTCGATGGACGAAATGCTCGAATTTGCCGATCTCTTCAGAATTTCGGCCGATTTCGTTCTCTACGATACTCCAGGACAGATGGAACTTTTCATATATTCCCCGAGCGGTATTGAGTTCGTTAAAAGGATATCAGACAAGTTCACAGCCGGCGTGTTTATCCTCGATTCAGCAATGGTCTCCAGCCCAGAAAATCTGATATCCGGGCTTCTTCAGAACGTTGTGATATCCCTCAGGCTCTCTATTCCGATGCTGACGGTCATATCGAAATGCGATTTGATGGATGTAGATGTCAAGAAGGTAATAAGCGAGTTGGGGCAAAAAGAGGGTTTGCTTTCCGAGATTATGGAAAACCTTTCCCAAGTATTTGACTATAGCACGCTGAGATACAGAACGATAAAGGTGTCAAGCGTTAAAAAAACCGGCTTCGAAGAGTTGCTTTCAGCGCTGAGAGAGCTGTTCTGTGCGTGCGGCGACCTCAGCTAGTCGGGTATTGTTATCTTTCCCTCGTCTATTTCCCTGATAACGTCCTTAGGATTTTTTCCATCAACTTTTATACCCATCGAGACACAAGTCCCCAGCACTTCCTTGACAACGCCCTTGAGGGAGTATGAAAGTGATTTCTCCTTTTTCATCCTGGCAATTTTTATAACCTGTTCCAGCGTCAGATTTCCAACGAATTCCTTGCTCGGATTCGAGGAGCCTTTTTCGAGATTGAGCTCCCTTTTGATCAGGGCAGAAACAGGTGGAAGACCTACCTTGATCTCGAAACTCCTGTCCTCCTTTACGATTATCTTCACTGGAACCCTCAGCCCGGCATAGGCCTTGGTTGCTTCATTTATTCTATCAACAACCTGTTTAACGTTGAGACCCAGAGGTCCTATAACTGGCCCAAGCGGGGGACCGGGAGTTGCCTGTCCGCCAACAACAAGGACTTCCACTTCCTTCATAATCACACCTCCTTCTTTTCCACAACCCTAACGTTCTCGGCCTTCACAGTTACGGGGATGGGAACTACTGCCTCTAAAAGCTCTATCGTAATCTCATTCTTGGAAACATCAACCCTCTTTACAACTCCCCTCTCACCTTTAAAAGGTCCGCCTACAACTTCTACCAGGAATCCTTCCCTTATCTGCTCCACGGCCTTCTTCGGCGCAAGGTAGTGCTTTATGTCCTCAAAGCTTACCTCCTTTTTTACAACCCCTCTAACATGGGGTATACCCCTTATCGCCCTAACAGCATCCTCGATGTTCTCCGCCTCGAGTATCACGTATCCCTTCAGCTCTTTGGGGGCCAAAATTGAATAAACCTTAAGCCCGTGCTTCTTGACAGCTAACTCGACCAGATTGGCCACAATTCTTTCCTGATTTGCCGTAGTCTTAATGGCTACGTACCTCATCTGAAAGCGCCCGGAAGAACTTCTAGGAGTAAATATATCGCAAAGCCCACAAACCCGACTACGAACATTACAGCCAAAGCTACCTTTGCTGTCAGCGTGAATTCCTCTCTACTGGGTTTTTTTGACATCTTAAGCACGTTATAGTACTCCCTGAGTACCTCTTTGATTTGCATACCGTGAGTCCTTAAGCTGTTATTAAACTTTACTTCACGACATCTATTCCAAACTTCTGGGCGACGGGATATTTCTTACCGAATATCTGAGGGCTCTTTACGCCGGTAACGATTACGAGCGTTCTTATAGTGTTCTCCAGTTCTGGATCGATCATTGCCCCCCATATTATCCTCGCATCCGAGTCCAGCTTGGAGTATATTTCCTCGACCACACTCTCAGCTTCTTCAACCGTCATGTCCGGACCGCCAGTTACGTTCACAAGAGCCGCCTTTGCTCCGGCAATGTCGACATCGAGCAGCGGGCTCTTTAAAGCTTTTCTAACCGATTCAAGCGCTTTTTCTTCTCCACTTGCCTCTCCAAGACCTATCATCGCAACTCCTCCCTTTTCCATTATCGTTCTAACATCCGCAAAGTCCAGATTTATGAGCCCGGGCTTGGTTATTAGCTCCGTTATTCCCTTCACAGCCCTCATAAGGATTTCATCGGCAACCTTGAAGGCTAGGTTAATCGGATAGTTCGGAACGACTTCAAGAAGCCTGTCGTTCGGGATAACTATTACTGTGTCCGTCACTTCTTTCAGCCTTTCAAGTCCTGCCTCAGCATTTGCCCTTCTTACAGAGCCCTCAGCCGTGAACGGAAAAGTAACAACCGCAATCGTTAAGGCTCCGGCTTCTTGGGCTGCTTGGGCAACAACCGGAGCGGCTCCCGTACCCGTCCCGCCGCCAAGACCGCAGGTAACAAATACCATATCGCAACCTTCCACAATCTTCTTTATCTCTTCCTCGCTTTCCTTTGCGGCTTCCTCGCCTATTTGTGGCAAACTTCCGGCTCCAAGCCCTCTGGTTCTTCTTTTACCAAGCAAAAGCCTTTTATGAGCTTTTGTGTAATACAGAGCCTGAACATCCGTGTTCATTGCAATCAGTTCAGCACCTTCAACTCCTTCCTCATAAAGCCTTGTAATCGTGTTGCATCCCGCTCCACCAACACCAATAACCTTTATAACTGTCTTAAGCTCCCTGAGCACTTCCGCAATTTCATCCTCTACGTTTTCAGGCACCTTATCTTCCGCCTTTTCTCTTTTTTCTCTCTCAGCCCTTGAAAGGGCTTCTTCAATGATGGATTTCAACCACATCCCCTCCCATCTGTTCTGATTAAATTTTATCCTAGACTTAGAACTATCTATTTAAAGATTTTGCCCAGTTATCTGAAAATTTAATTCTGATTTGTGGATTTATTTTTTATAAAATTTTAAATTTTTAGCAGGCAAAACCTTCCCAGCTTTGCTGGATCTCCCTAAACTTCTCGCGCGATCTCTTGTAGAACTCCTCAGCATCCTCGAATCTTTTCATTTCCCTGTAAAGATCTCCAAGGTGTCTCAAATTTGTTGCAACAAACTGGGCAAATGTGAAGTCCAGCTTTTCGAGTTCCTCAAAGATTTCAAGGGACTCCAAAAGCATTTTTTCAGCCTCTCCATATTTTCCAAGCCTTCTGCAAAATATTGCGTAATTGCTCAGCAATATCCCGAGCTCCAGCTTGCTGGATTTCTCCTGCCTCACTATTTCCTGGAGCAATTCTCTCGCCTTCTCATAGAACCCCTCTGCTTTTTCAAACTCGCCAAGCTTTGCATAGATCTCGGCAGCAATTGAAAAGCTCTCCGCTACAGCTTCATCTTCCCTCTGAGCCGCCAGTTTCAATGCGGAATCTATCTTCTCCCTTGCCTCCTCGTATCTGCCCTCTCCGTAGTAGAGGCTTGAAAGTTCGTTGTAAACGTTCAAAAGCTCATCCTCATTTCCGTAATCGATGCAGATCTTTTCTGCCTCTAAAAGCATTCTCTCCGCCCTTTCATCCATTTTCATAATGCTTAGGGCTCTGCCGGCGTTAAGCATCATCCTTGGCGCAACCCTCATTGCCCCGAGTTTCATCGCAATCTTGATTGCGCTAACGGATGCTACAACACAGGAAACGAGGGATCGATTGTCGTTCTCCTTTGAAAGCATTGTCGATGAATAGGAGAAGTGAACCAGCAAAGCCAGATCCTTCCAAAATCCCTCAATATCCTTAAGAATTTCCGGTTCAGAAATTGACTTCTCAATTATAGGTTTCAGATCTTCTGGAGCCTCCGATATCAGAAGGCCGAAAGCTTCGGAGAATCTTTCCCCAATTATCAGTTCCTCAATTTTTTTTAGAGTATCCATAAAAATTATTTCCTGAACAGCAAAAAAGCTTTTCGCAGAAGGGAAAATTTTTAAATTTTTCAAAAAATCTAAGGCATGGTCTTATGGTACATTGTAATAATTATTACAACAGTAGTGGGGCTTCCGATCGCCCTTCCAAATTTATTGCCCATGCCAATAAACCCAATCGATTATGCCCGGATCTATCTAACTTCCCTGTGCATCGCCGCACTGGCCATCTCAACAATTTTGGCTCTTAAATGGGATAAAGATAGAAAGCTGTTCATTCTCTGCATACTCCTAACGATTCTCTTCAATCTTGCGGCAATACAGCTTTCTTACAGAAGTCTGGAAACAACCGACTATGGAGAGGGGCTTAAAGAGGTGCTCAAAGGAATGCCCGAAATCGCATCGGTGATTTTTGTGCTATCCTACTTCCCACTTCTCACATTTGGATGCTGGAGAATCGGAATGGAAATTGCCTTCATAAGGCTCAGGGATGTTGTAATCTCAGTCGCTGTTGCGATCTTTTTGACTTTTGTTTTTTCAATCTCAATCCTTCATTCATTCGAGCCCTCCTTTATGGAATTCTTCGGCCTAACAAGCCTAATGGGTATAGTGCTCGTATTCATATTTACTCTGCTAGTCAGAATTTACCGAGAGGTGGAGGCAAAAGCATATTACTACGTTGCGCTGTTTTTCTTCCTGCTAAATTTCATTTCCAGCACAATGATTGCTGCAGGAATTACAACCTTCGCAATCCCCCTGGTTTTCTACGCAATGAGCCTTGCAGCAGTCCTTGGAGGACTGGTTTACCTGTACTCGATGGATATGCCGATTCCGAGCTACCAGGAGGTTGTTGAAGAAAAGGATAGACTAGCAGAATTATACAAAAAGGTAAATGAAATGAGGGAAGTGCTCTCAATAATAAACAAAATGGTAAGACACGATGTTAAAAACAAGCTCCAGATAATCATGGGTTACATAGAGGTTTACCTGCAGGAGAAAGATGAGAATTACCTGCAGAAGGCGATAAGAGCGGTTGAGGAAACAAACGAGTACCTGAACAAGATAAGGGATCTGGAAATGGCGATCTCTGTAGATAAAAGCCTTCTGAAGCCTACAAATATCAGAGAGGTTGTTGAAGATGTGATGAAATTCTACAACATCGAATACAAGATCCATGGCAACTGTTTTGCACTGGCTGACGACGCTATTTACTCGGTTATAGATAACATAGTGAACAATGCCATAAAACACGGGAAAACTGAAAGAATTGACTTCATGCTCAGCGAGATAAACGGAGAATGCGAGATAAGAATAATCGATTATGGAATCGGAATCCCAAGCGAATTGAAAAGGAAGATCTTCGAACCGGGCTTCACGCTTGATCCCGCAACCGGAAGCGGATTGGGACTGTACGTTGTAAGGAAGGTGGTCGAAAGATACGGCGGGAGAGTGTGGGTTGAGGATACGAAACCCAAAGGTGCAACCTTCGTCATAAGGCTTAAATCAAAGCAAGCCGCGTCGGATTAAAAGCTAAGCCTTCAGTATTTTAGATTAAATTTTCCATAAAAATTTTTTATCTTATCTCATTGGGGGAAAAAACGAAATCTTTTTGAAATTGAAAAATCACTTTATATTATGATAGAGGTTTATAGAAAGCTCCCGAAGGAGTCTTTTGAACTGATCCTCCGCAACCTTGCTGCGAGGGAGTATCTCAAAAGAATTTGGGAGCAATACAGTACCATCGGAAAATTGGATTACCTAGAAGATTTTGACAAGATATTCGAAGAACTATTCAGATTTTTCCTCCGGCCATTCGAGCTCATAATTTTCAACGAAAGTGTGATAAGATCGATTTTCCCACTTCAGAATCTGATCACCACGAGAGATGTTGTTTCCGCCTATACAGACTTCGTCGAATCTCTAACATCCCACATGAGGCTAACCCTGCAGCTTCTATCCCAGCCAGTCCCCAAGACTCCATTTGACAGGTTTATAGAAGACTGGCTCGATTTCGCAAAGAAATTCGAATTCCAGACAGCATTTCCACAGGATCTTCCCTTTGCCCTGCCGGCAGATGCAAAGAACTACTTAATCGACTGCATGAAGCACTGGGGTGAGTTCGTTTCGGATTATGAAAAGTACCGCGAAATGCTGAGAAAAGCTTTCAGGAGATCGATCGAGAACTTCTGCGATTTCCTGTCCAGATCAAATGTCAAGAGCTTTGATGAGTTCAAGAATTTGCTTCAGGATTTCCTTGCAAAGGAGTTTGATGTCCTTCTAAAGTCTGAAGAGTATTTGGATCTGCAGCAAAGGCTTTTCGATGCGCTATTCGACCATATTTACTGCCTCAGAAGGTTCTTTGAGCTGATGCTTGAAAACAACCCGGCAAGTCCATTTGCCACGGTTTCGCAGCTCGATGAAGCTTACAAAAGGATAATGGATCTCAGGAGAAAGATAGCTGAGCTCGAGAAAAGACTCGAGGCTCTGGAGGTGAGGCTGCATGATAGAAAAGATTAGAGGTGTTGAGGTAAAACCCTGGAGCTGTGATTACGAGGTTGTTCATGAGGACTGGCTTTTCAAACTGCTGCATTTCAAAGGAGAAAGGAAGCATAGAATTCCCCTTCTCTTGGTTTACGCATTCATAAATCGCCCATACGTGTTAGATCTGCACGAAGAAGTTAGCGTTGTTAGAAAGCTTATAGCTGAAGGTATTGACGTGTGGATGATAGACTGGGGATACCCGAAAAGGGCAGACAAATTCTTCAGAATTTCAGATTACATAGACTACATAGATTTCTGCGTGGAAAAGATTAGAAAGGAAAGAAACGTTGAAGCTATAACTCTGCACGGCTACTGCTTGGGCTCGACGCTTGCAGTTATATACACCAGCCTATATCCGGAAAAAGTAAAGAACTTGGTAATCCAAACACCACCGATAAACTTCGATACCGAAAACACGCTCGCCCTCTGGGCAAAACACCTGAATCCCAGGAAGATCACAAGGGCTGTGGGGAACGTTAGCGGAGAAATGCTAAACATATCCTTCCTTCTCGTCGACCCTGTTCGACTGGTTTTTTCAAAATACCAAGGTCTTCTTGACAACCTCGATGATCCGAAATTCCTTAAAGAATTCTTTTACATGGACTTCTGGATCTTCGATTCCCCGGCCATTCCCGGGAATGTTTACGATGAATTCATAGAGAGATGGTACCACAAAAACGAGCTTATAAAGAACGAATTCGACGTGAACGGGAGAAAAGTTGACCTGAACAGAATCACCATGCCCGTTCTAGCATTGTATGCTGAGAGGGATCACATAACTCCTCCAAGCTCCGTAATCCCCTTCTTGGAAAAAATTCCCTCAAAGGATAAGAAGGCCTTAAGCGTCGACAAGGGCCACATAGGGCTCACAGTCAGCAAGAGCTCGCACGCAAAGCTCTGGAAAGAGGCTATAAAGTGGATCGTTGAGAGATCAGACTGACCTCAGATCTAAAACCCTCTTAGCCTTCCCCGTTGATCTCTCTATCCTTCCCTTTTCGACAAGTTCGACGTTTGTCCTCAACATCAATTCCCTTTGCAGTGCTTTCTGAATCTTTTCCTGCAGTTTCTTAAGATCCTCAAGTTCCCCGGTGAAGAATTCATCCCTCACTTCAACCCTAACTGTCATCTCGTCGAGAGATCCCTTTCTTGTCAGGATTATCTGGAAGTTATCTCCAACTTCGGGAATTTGCATCAGTACATGCTCTATCTGACTCGGGAAAACGTTTACACCGCGAACGATGAGCATGTCATCGCTCCTTCCGAGAATTCTCATGAGCCTGGGATGCGTCCTACCGCATGCGCACTTTTCGCTTTCCATCACCGTTATGTCTCCGGTTCTGTACCTCAGCAATGGCATTGCCTCCTTAGTTATGGGTGTAAGAACAAGCTCCCCCTTCTCCCCTTCTCCAACCCTCTCCCCTGTTCTCGGATCCACAAGCTCAACGAAATAGTGATCGATCCAGATATGTAGCCCCTGCTGCTCCCTGCACTCAAATGCAACCCCGGGCCCATTCATCTCACTCAGGCCGTAGCTGTCATACGCATTTATTCCGAATGCATCTTCAAGTCTTCTTCGGGTATTCTCACTCCATGGTTCGGCACCGAAACACCCGATTCTCAACCTGAGCTTTTCTATCAACCCCATACTCTCGGCAACTTCCTTCAAATGCAGCGCGTAGCTCGGAGTTGAGTGTATAACGCTTGTTCCGAAATCAACCATGTACTGAACCTGCCTCTCCGTGTTTCCAACACCTGCGGGTATCGTCATTGCCCCGAGCTTTTCGGCTCCAAGCTGAAAGCCGAGACCTCCGGTGAAGAATGCGTAGTTCACCATGTTCTGGAATACGTCACCTTTTCTAACTCCGACCATGTAAAGACATCTTGCGATGAGGTTTGCCCAATTCTCGACATCTCTTGCCGTGTACCCCACAACCTTTGGTTTACCTGAAGTACCGCTGGACGTGTGGATTCTAACTATTTCGCTTTTAGGAACAGCAAAAAGTCCAAAAGGATAATTCTCTGCAAAGTGTTCCTTAGTCGTGAAGGGTATCTTTGCAAAGTCATCAAAACTCTTTATGTCATCGGGCGTGATGTTTGCAGCCTTAAACCTTTTTCTGAAAAATTCGACGTTTTCGTAAGCCCTCCTAATGGTCTCCTTCAACCTTTTGAACTGAAGCTCTTCGAGTTCCTTCTTCGGCATGCACTCCTCTCTATCCCAGAATTCGTCACTCCATGGCATACCTCAAAAATCTGGAAGAAATTGTTAATCAACCTTGCTATTATGCTTCTATGCAGCAGCTACAAAAATATGAGAACGAACTACCTAACTTTCATCTTTTGGATCATTCAATCTCAATTTTCTTTATTTCCTTCTTTTCCCTCTTTTCCATTTTCTCTATTCTTTCGAGCTGCGCATCTATCAGACTTTTAATGGCCAGGAGAAATTCCTTGTATGCCTTCATAGAGTGCTCAACAAATTCCGGGGGGAACAGATCCTCCAAGCTCGGAAAAGGGACCCTAACTTCCCTAGGCATACCATCACCTAAATCTAATTCTCAATTCATTGTTATTATAGCTTGCCCCTACAGTCTCCCTGATCCTAAGAGCCTGAGGGAGAAAAATCGTTCTTTTCCACTGTCCAGCAACAATCGTGAGTTCCTCACCTCTCCTGTAGATTTCTATGTCCTCTTTTTTAACAAACGGGACTTTCATGCTGAGAACGAAAAATTCGCCCTCCCTTTCAACCCTAATCGGTTTGCCCTCGATCAATTTCTTTGTGGGATCGAAGTCGAAAACTTTCTCAGCCAATTCAAAGAGCCTCTCCCCGACAACTTCCGTGCGCTGGAATGGAATCTGAATGATCGGAACGGGAAAAGACTCCTTTATCCTTTTCAGATATTCTTCCTGCATCCTCACCCATTCTGAAAGAAACTCGCCAGACTCCTTCGGAAAAACCTTGTTCACAACCACGCAGTCAACTGTATAGCCAAAAAGGTTCAAGTAAGTGAAGGCCCTCTCGGATTCCTTTATCACCATCTTCTCGGGATTCATCACAATCCTCACCGCAGCCCTCTCCTCCAGCAGATCCTTTATTCTGCCTATTTTTTCGTACATTTCCTGAACTTTGTCCATTACTTCCTCCGAGGGCAGGGGGACTTTTATCAGCGGCTCAGCTATCGGTTTCACGATCTTCATAAGCTTTTTCTCTATTCCAAAAAAACGATTCATGTACCATCTTGCAACTTCAGGAACGCTCAGAAGGCGGAGGGTTTCACCGGTTGGCGCACAGTCAAGAATTATCGCATCGTAATCACCCTTCTCACTGAATTCGAGGAGCTTCAGAAGACTTGCAATCTCGTCGAAACCGGGAAGAATTGCCAGCTCCTCGGCTATCACATCCTCAATACCCTGAGATTTAAAAAAGAGGAGAAGATAGTCCTTTATAATATCCCAGTGTTGCCTAAGTTCATGCTCAACATTCACTTCAATTCCGTATAACCTTTCGGCAATTTTTCTGGGCTCTGCACCGAGCTGAAACTGGAAGGAATCTGAAAGACTGTGCGCCGGATCGGTCGAAATAACAAGTGTTTTATAGCCGAGATTCGAAGCTTTGATTGCTGTCATCGCAGCAACGGTCGTTTTCCCTACTCCTCCTTTCCCCGTAAAAAGAATTATGCTCATAAAAAAATCTGGAGCACCAAAAATTCTAAAAAATTATTCCTTCTGCTTCTTTTTTATAACCTCTTCCAGCTTTTTCTTAAGGGGTTCCTCGTGGGTATAAGGGCAGACCAGATAGTGCTCGACAGCCTTTGCTATTGCATCCTTTGTCGCAGGTTCTCCAGTCTTCTTCTTCAGCTCCTCCAACACATTTTCAGGCAGCACGGTTTGAGCGTGAACTATTTTTACCATCTACACCACCCTATGAGTGCCCTACCTTGAAAGGCAGGTTTCCGGCGTTAAGGGAGGGCTTTACGCCTTTCCCCTCATCTGCCGGTTCAAAGCCAAGCTCCCTCATCCCGCAGATCTCGTTAACCTGTGGGCTATATTCCAGAGCCCAACTTGGGCACATGCTCCCGATATTCTTATAATAATTAGCACAAAAGGTATATAAGCCTTTCTCATTATAATTATGTTAGCACAAAAAATTTATTGTTTCACGAAAATTTCTTTCATGATCCTAAAGGAAAGAAAGGATACAGTCCAGCTTCTCATACTGACTGAACTCATGCTGAATCCGGAATGCAACCAAAGAGATATCGCGAAGAAACTGAATCTAACCCCACAGGCTATTTCTGAATACTTCAAAGAACTCGTTTCGGAGGGATTCGTAAGGGTTGTTCACCGCGGATACTATGAAATAACTAAGAAAGGTGAAGAATGGCTGACAAAGAACCTGCTTGATCTGCACGTTTTTACTGAAGAAATGCTGAAAAAGCTCTATTCGAAAACAATAGTTGCAATTGCAGTCGAGGACATTGAGAAGGAATCTAAAATCAGATACTGGTTCGAGGATGGGCTGATATTTGCAAGGAAAGATATCAACGGAAACGGCATCGCCCTAACAACGGCTGGCAGCGGGGAAGAAGTTCTACTGAAGCCAACCGGAAGCTTTGAAGCCCCTCAAAAAGGGGAGATAATAGTTGCAAAAATCCCGGATGTTACCGAGGGAGGAAGCAGAAAGGCGAACATAGAAAAGCTCAGGGAACTTATAAGGAACAGAAAGAGAAGCCTTGTTGTTGCAATCGGGATTGAAGCTCTAGTTTCCGCAAGAAAAGCAGGGGTTGAACCGATATTCTTCGGGGCAAAGGAGGTCTGCGTTGAGGCCGCTCACCACGGATGCGGCGTAATAACTGTCTGCACAGAGAGCAGGCTAAACGATCTAATGAGAACGCTTCTTGAAGAAGGACTAAAATTCGAGATCATGGATTTTTGAGAAATATTATATTCCCCCTCCCCTTCCTGACCTTTTCTACGATTCCCCTTCTTTCTAGGTCCGCTATTATAAGGCTCATCTTCGCTTCACTATATCCAAGCCTCTTTCTGAGCTCCTTCTGCGTTATTCTGCCACCGTTCGCCTTTATAACCTCTACAACAGCCTTAAGATCCTCGGGAAATATTTCTTCCTTTTTCTTCTTCCTTTTCTTCAGGACCGCGATTGCCATTATTCCGGCCAAGCAAACAAATATGGCAAAATAGCTGTAATCTTTTTCCTCAGGCATCTCAGGGATCTCGGGAACTTCTTCAGGAATTTCTAGCTCGGGAAAAAGGATTAAGTCGAACCTCGTGTTACCCTCAACCGTAACGTTTTCAACAGCGATCAGATTCTTACTCTTGGCAATTATCGTGTATTTTCCGGGCTTCACTTCGAAGCTATAGCTGCCATTCAGGGTTACCATTCTCTGCTCTACTCCATTTTTTATAGTAACAACCGCCTCTGTTGGCTCGAGCGTGTACCAGTGGTAGACTGTTCCGTAAATTGTGTCAGCCAGAACGGGAATTGGTAGAAGCAGGAGGATTACCAATATCAGAGGCCTCACAGCAGATCCCTGACCCTCGGGATTGGGGGCATAGCCCTCTTGTGCTCCGAAGCTTTTACAAGCCCCATTACTCTTTTGAATTTCTCGTCATCCCTAACTTTTCCCTTTTCTATTTCCTTCAAAATTTCGTCGAGCTCAGCATAGCTCATTCCTATCTCTTCCTCATCCGTCTGTCCAACGTATAAGCCCGCGGTTGGCTTTTTCCTCACTATTCTCTCCGGAACGCCAAGGTATCTTGCAAACTGAAAGATTTCGGTCTTGTAGAGGTCCCCAATTGGCTGCAAATCCACACCACCATCACCATATTTTGTAAAATAGCCTATCATTATCTCGCTCTTATTGCCGGTTCCAACGACAAGTCTACGGAGTGCATTGGCGTAGAAGTAGTTTATTGCCATCCTAATTCTTGGCTTTAAATTTATTAAAGCATTTTTATCTATTTTATTTTTTGTAATGACATTCAAAAACGCGGAAACTATCGGGCTTATCTCGATCAAGTTGTACTCCACCCCGAGCATTTTTGCAACGAGCAGCGCGTCTTCGACGTCCTCTTTTGCCGTCACACCTTCCTCGGGCATTATGTTTGCGAGAACTCTTTCTCTGCCAAGGGCTTTAACGCAGAGGAAAGCGACAACAGAACTGTCAACACCGCCGCTCAGACCGAGAACGACCCCCTTGGAGCCGGAGTTCTCAACGCAGTCCCTAATAAAGCTTGTAATTCTATCCTCTATCGCTCTGAAATTCATGAAACTAGGGGGAGAACTTTAAATATAAGTTTAGCGTTTAAAAGCCTAGCCCCCGTGGGGTAGGGGACATCCTTGAGGCCTTCGGAGCCTCAGACCCGGGTTCAAATCCCGGCGGGGGCGTTAAAAATAGGAGTTTTTTGAATCTGAATGCCTCAAAGCTGAAGCTTTCTGATGAATTCGGGTGTTAAATCTCTGAATTCCACCTTCTCGCACGGAAATTCTCTGCCAAGCCATTTTTCATAAAAGGTAACTATGTCGGGCAGAAATTCAAAAACAGGCGGATATCCTGGAGGAACTGCTTCAACGGATAGAATCTTTCCGCAACCTGGACATATATACTCGCGGATTTCCATCCATTCTGGATCGCAGTGCATCAGAGGGGGATAAATCTCTTCGAGACTTTCGCGAGATTCTCTGACTATTACCTTGCAGAAAACCTTCCAGTTGATTCTAAAATCGCCAAACTCGTATCCGCATGCAGCCTTCACTATCGGTTTACCATTTTTGCATACTATGAAGAGGTGCTTTGAAAGGGGGAGCAGTATTTTCTCGCTCCAAGGAACCTTCTTCTGGAAATAGTTCAAAATCGCATCAAAAGCTGTTTCTGGATCCTTTTCGCTTGCAATTACCTCAAAAATCTCCCTATCGCCTGCCTTATTTTCGATTAACCTTTCTATCTGCTCAATTTTTCTTTCCAGTTTTTCGCTCATTTCTTCACCTCCAGCCAGAATATCCTTCTTCTGTCAAGCTTAGTCGAATGGCCAGGTGGCAGAACATACGTTGAAGCGGGGGATTCAATTACCGCAGGGCCCTCGATTCTATTTCCCGCCCTCAAAAGACCCATTTCGTAAATTTCTGCATCATACCACTTTCCATCCCAGTAAATTTCCCTTTCTCCTTTATATGCCTCTTTCGGGATTGCTGCCGTCTCCTCTTCTTCCAAGAATGCAGGTTTTGGCAAGGAAATGTAGCCCGTTAGAATTGCCCTCGTTATCGTGTAACCAAATTCCCTGCTCCTTGCGGCTGAAGCGTATATTTTCTCAAAAAGGCTGTCAAAGGATTCGCACAGCTTTTTTATGAGCTCCTCGTCAACTTCCATCGTGCCCACCTCAACTTCGACATCATCCAGCATTCCGGCGTACAGCATTCTGACTGCGGGCCTTATCTTAACCTCCCCGCTCAGACCTGCACGCCTGAATTCTTCTCCAATGTAGCTGCTCAGTTCCTTCCAAGCCATGCTCAAAGAATTCACGGCGTTTGCATAGAGCAAATTCCTGATACCTTCAAGCTCCGAAATGTCCCTTACTTTAATTTTGAGCATCTCTGCTACGCCCCTCATTATCATTTCGGAAATTCCAAGGGGCATTATTCCGGGAAGGGGCGGAACATACAATTCCATGGATTTCTCCGCTCTGATTCCTATATCCGAAAGCGTTGTTCCCCAGGCGGAAAATGCTGGAGCTATCTCTGGAACCAAAACACCGGCAAATTTTAAACCAGCAGTATAGGCCGCCACCAAACTTGGCCCTCCTCCGCCATAGGAGACGAGGTAAAAGTTCTCGGGCGAAAAACCCAATCCCCTTGCAATGCCTTCAAGATGTAATCTCATGTGATCTGCAACCATTGTATAGCTTCCCCAGGCCGCATCATCCAAGCTGAGCCCGATGGGTTCCGCAACCTGCTTTTCAAATTCTTTCTCAGCCCTCCTTTTATCAAGCCTTATATCTCCCCCCAGGAAGTAATCCGGATTTAGATAACCCAGAACCACCATCGCATCATTTATCGTAACAGTTTCTACTTTTCCTTCCCTCCAGCAGACCCCTATGCGATACCCGGCGCTGTCCGGTCCAATTTTGATACCCTTAGTAACAGGATCAACCCTAACGTAGCTACCAGTCCCGGCACCAATGGATTCGACACGAAGAGATGGAACTGCAGCCTCAAACCTCTCAATAGTTGTGTAGGGAGCCATGACAGGCTGCCCTGCTATTATCGGGGTTACATCGAAAGACGTGCCGCCAACATCCGTTCCGATAACATAGTCGAATCCGTAGATGTCGGCTATGTTCTTCACACCAACGCATCCGCCCGCAGGACCTGAATTTACAGTATGGATCAGCCTATCGAATGTCGGAGGGACTACAGTACCATAATTCGTGAATATATAAAGCGGAGCTCTAAATCCTCTTTTTCTGAATTCCCCTTCCATTATCCTGAACTGTTCCCTTGAAGGTTCGGCAGCATAAACCTGTATCACCACAGCGTTCAATCTCCGCAGCTCACCCAGAATCGGGGCAATTCTATGCGATAAAAAGATGGGGATTTCAAGGCCCTGTTCACTGGCAACCTTTTTCACTATCTCCTCAGCTTCGATTTCATGCTTTGGATTTGACCAGGAATTCAGGAAGGCAATTATTATTGCCTTCGCACCTCTCTGAATCAATTTTCTGGCAGCTTCTTCCACCTCACTCTCGTAGAGCGGGATCATTTCCAAGCCTGTAACCAGTATTCTTTCCCTCACTCCCACAATCATGTTTCTGGGAACCAGTGGCTCGGGATAGAAGTGTGAAACCGCATGAAGCCTTTCAGCATAGCTTAGAACATTCCATGCCTGCCTTGATCTGCCCATTCTCAGCGTGTCCTCGAAACCAGCGGTCGTTATCACTCCAATGGGCTGCAGTCCCTTTCTTTCCAGAACCCTGTTAAGCATTATCGTTCCAGAATAAATTATAGTCCTGAGATTTGCAGCGATCTCTTCGATGCTCATTCCCCACTTCTTTGCCGCATCTCTGAGGGAGTTTATGATTCCTACTGCCTCATTCTCCGGCGTTGTCTGAGCTTTTCCTATGACAAAGCTTCCGTCTCTTGTCACCAAAACGGTATCTGTCATTGTACCTCCCGTGTCTATTCCCAGAACAACGGGAATCTTTGCCATTTTCCTCACCTCCTTTCCGAAAGTAGTAAATGCTTGATTCCGGAAAGATCGTAACCTTTCTCCTCTAGCATTCTCCTATACCTTCCAATCAGCTCCTCGTGTTTTCTGTAGACCTTTTCCCTGTACTCCTCAAGATCCTCAGCCTCTGGAACATAATCTTCAGGTAACTGCCAGAATTCTATGAATTCCTTCCACCATCTAGGCGATATTTCCTTTTGCTCCGCGTACATTTTTGCAACAGGCCTAATGAACCTTGACTCGACTATTTTCTCCCTTTCCCTCCTGTAAAACTCAGAAAAATCGACCGCCTTCTTCAACCTCTCCTTCCTAATTTCATCCCTCAATCTTTCAGATCTTTCTTTGTCCACCTTCCAGAGTCCTTTGCTTTCGTCGTAATGGGCTACAACGCCATAAACTCTTTCCATGATATCCGGGGTGTATATCAGGTCGTTGAGATCCCTTTCACAGAGCTCGAGCGGTCTGTCGAGCGGATCACCATAACCAGGAGCCCCGTTCTGCTTGAAATAGTAGAAGTCGCCTTCCGAAAGTGGACGGGGGAAGTGGGTTGAGTAGTCGAGTCTCTCTATATGCCTGCACAGCCCTCTGAGATACTTCTCGAATTCCGGTTTCGCTGGATTGTCTTCAAGAGGATAGGGCAGCTTCTTTGAAACCATCTCGTCAAACTTTACACCCCTGGCCAGCAGGGTTGAAGGCGTTGGTGCCGGATAACCGCCACAGAGGCCTGTATTCGTGAAAACCTTGCCCATGTTCAAATTCTGAACCACGTTGTCTTTGCTGCCGAAGAAAACCGCAACGTGCGCATATCCACTCCCGCCCCTTCTCTCCCCATATCCCGCCGTGTTCGTTCTCACTTTTCTTGCGAGATATATGAAGCCCAGCTGAATCCTCTCCCATTCCTCAACGTCTCCAATATCAGCTTCCGGATTCCACATTGCATAACCGTAATCAAGGCCATCTCTAACAGCGTTAGCTCCAAGACCCTGTCCGGCTATTTCGAAGGTTGAAATTGGATAATAAATCCCGGGGGGATGCCCAGTTCTTCCGGTTGTAACTCCGCCTCCCTGAACAGCATCTGCGGTCATACCGTATCCCGCAGCCCCCTCCTCCACTATACCCCTAGAAAATGCTCCAAGAGCAACTGTTCTGTATATTGCCTGCATTTGCGGAATCAAAAAGTACCAGGGAACATTTCTGGAAATGTATGGATTCGGATCCGCTACCCAGCACCTCTCGGGAAATCTAAACTCTATAGCCTTCACAAATCCCTCGTTCACGGTTTCCGAGTAACCTATTATCTGGGTCATCACAACCCAGAATCCACCCATAAAAGGTGAGATTCCGCCATTCCAAGGCCAGGGTCCTGTTCCGCTGCTGCCTTCTAGGTCCACAATCCATTTCCCATCCTCGGATATCCAGACTTCCATTGGCAATGGATGCAGCCAGTCATCGCGGGCCTGAGGTTGCCAAGCCTCCGAAGTAAAGGGGGTTTCAGAAAACGATAGAGCCCTATATCTTCCGGGAACAAGCCTTTCTTTGGTTCTCGCCAGATAATCTCTCCTCGATTTCTCTATTATTTCTCTCACAAGCCTCAGATAGTATTCCAGTCCATTTTCCCTTATAAATTCCATTATGCTCCTTTTGGCCATCTCGTTGCCAGCTAGTCTAGCTTTTTCATCCAAATCGAAATATAGCGGCGTTCTCACACCCCTCCTCGATCTCTCGTAATAGTGAGGGAATAGCTTACCTTCTCTCATCACAAGCTCGCATTCCATGTAGAGGCCATCCTCAAATCTTGATGTACTGGTGCATATGTCATGGCCAGGAGTATTCGCACCTATGTCAACCTGATGCGTCACAGAACCTACCCAGCCAACTAGGGTACCCTGATAGAAAATTGGTGTAAGGGTATGCACGTCTGTTGTGTGAACATTTCCAAGAGCAGGATCGTTGCCTATGAAAACGTCGCCATCCCTAATTCCGGGATTTTCTTCGTATCCCTTCCTTATCATCCACTTTATCTCCTCGCTCATCGTGTGAACGTGCACGATTATGCCTGTTGAGAGAACAACCGAGTCTCCTTCCGGCGTGAACAATACCCAGCATGTTTCTCCTATGCTCCTAGTTATTGGTGAAGCTGCAATCCTCGTTGCAGCTTCTCTGGCGAGGACAACTATCGCCCTCAATCTGGCTCTGTCCCTCTCCCATTTGAGGGGATCCTTCTCGTAAAGCTCCAATCTTTCCAATCCCCAGTAATATCCTGTTTCTCTAAACCTCCTTTCAGATTCCTCAAGGAGCTCAATCAGGGTTTTTCCTTCTGGTCCAATTCCCATGGTATGATTTAAAATGAGCAATGATTTATAGCTTATGTGATTTAATGCTTAATTATGCTCACTTTTAAACTCAATCTTTTAATAGTTGCTCACATCTATTTACTTTAGAGGTGGAGAATGAAGCCCGAAATATTGTGGATGCCTGAGCCGGAGTTCATAAAGGAAACAAACATGGCAAAATACGTCGAGTGGTTGAAAAGACAAGGAAAAGACTTTGAAATTTCCGAAAATGCTCTGGAAAACATAGAAAACTATAAAAAACTTTGGAACTGGTCTGTTACAAATTTGGAGGAATTTTGGGAAACAGTATGGAAGTATTTTGGTGTCAAGAGTTACAGCAACTACAAGTTCGTTCTAAGCGAGAGAAAAATGCCGGGAGCGAAATGGTTTGAAGGGGCAACTCTAAATTTTACCGAACATGCCTTTGCCAAAAAAGGAGAAGGAGAAGCGGTTGTCTATGTCAGAGAAGACGGATTAAGAAGATCGCTGAGCTGGAGCGATTTGGAGAGACAGGTTGCTGCATTTGCCAGCTGGCTAAAAAGACAGGGGGTAAAGAAGGGGGACAGAGTTGTCGCTTATTCAAGCCAGCTTCCGGAAACAGCAATAGCCCTGCTCAGCACAGCAAGCATTGGAGCAATCTGGGCTGCTGTTGGAAGCGAGATCTCCGTTAGAGCTGCAGTTGACAGGTTTAAGCAGCTGAATCCGAAAATACTGGTTGCGGGAGATGGCTACTACTACAACGGGAACAAGTTCGACAAGCTCGAGGATATCAAAAAGCTCGTGGAGGCAATACCGTCGATAGAGAGGGTTGTCTTAATACCGAACATACATGAAAGCCCAAAGCTTGAGGTTGGCAAGAAAGTTTTGCTCTGGCAGGAAACCGTGGAAGAAAAGGAGAAGCTTTCATTCGAAAAAGTACCTTTCGATCATCCTCTCTGGGTTCTGTACACCTCAGGAACAACAGGAATTCCGAAACCGATCGTTCACGGACACGGCGGCATAGTTCTGGAAATATACAAAGGTTCCCTCCATATGGATTTCACAGACAAGGACAGATTGCTCTGGTATTCCCCGCCAAGCTGGATGATGTGGAACACCGTTGTCTGCGCGCTTCTGGCCGGATCAACAATAGTCTTCTACGATGGCAGCCCAATGTATCGATTCCTGCAGCCTCTTTGGGAAGTCTGCGAGAAAGAAAAGCTGACAATTTTCGGCACCAGCGCTCCTTTCCTGCACGCATGCATGAAGTTCCAGCTAGAGCCCGGAAGCCAGTACAAGCTTGACAGACTGAAGGAAATAGGCTCGACCGCTGCACCTCTCTCCCCCGACGGTTTCATGTGGGTCTACAAGAAGGTCAAGGAGGACGTCTGGCTGAACCCATCCAGCGGCGGGACCGATGTAATGACGGGCTTTGTCGGAGGAAATCCAACCCTTCCCGTATGGAAAGGGGAGATGCAGTGCAGATGGCTTGGATGCAAGGTCGAGGCGTACAACATTGAAGGAAAGCCCGTCATCAACGAGGTCGGGGAGCTCGTTATAGAGCTGCCGATGCCCTCAATGCCGCTTTACTTCTGGAACGATCCGGAATTCAAATGGTATCGTGAAAGCTATTTCTCGATGTTTCCAAACGTATGGTGGCACGGAGACTGGCTTCTAGTTACCGACAGGGGGACTACAGTAATCCTCGGAAGATCGGACTCGACTATAAAGAGAAAGGGAGTTAGAATGGGGACGCTCGACTTCTACAAGGTTGTTGAGTCAATACCGGAAATCGTCAACAGTATGGTTGTGGAGGTAAAGGGGAAAGTCGTTCTCTTCGTTGTACTTCTAGAAGGAATGAAGCTGACCGAAGAGCTCAAGCAGAAGATAAACGATGAACTGAGAAAGAATCTTGGGCCCCATTTCGTAGCCGACTACATAATCCAGGTTCCGGCAATTCCAATGACGCTGAATTTCAAGAAGCTGGAGGTTCCAATCAAGAAAATCCTGCTCGGATGGGAAGTGCAAAAAGCGGTAAATCTGGACAGCATAATGAACCCAGATGCCGTTTTCAAGGTAATAGAAGCAGCCAAACCGATAATAGAGGAACTCAGGAAAGAAGAGGTATGAAAATAGGTATAATAGGAATCGGTCTTACGGATTTCAGGATACACAAGGAGCCATTCTACAATCTGGCTTTTGAGGCAGCGAAAAAAGCTGTAAACGATGCCGGTATAGACAGGGGAGACATTGACAGCTTTGTTCTCGGAGGCTACGATAATCTTGGCGTAGGCAGAACAATTGCAAACATGTACGTAGCCCCCGCTGCGGGGGGATACCTGAGACATGAGATAAGGGTTGCAGACGATGCAGCCTTTGCACTTCCGATGGCGTGTATGAGAATTCTCGCGGGATTGAGCGATATTTGCATCGTTGTTGGATTTGGTACAACCTCGGAAATCCCGCTGGAGCTCGTGGAGCTCCAAAGCTTGGATCCACTTTTTTACAGACCAACAAATCTGTCAATTTGGGCATACTACGCGATTCAAAAATACGCCTACAGCTCGAAGTTCGGGGTTGATGAGGAGAGAATAGCTGAATGCGTTGTTAGGGATAGAAAAAACGCCAAGAGCAATCCATATGCCTTCAAGAGGGAGGAATTAAAACTGGATGATGTGCTGAATTCCGAATACTCCGTTTATCCGCTCCGAAAACTGGAAACTGCGGCAAACTGCGATGGAGCTGTCGCGCTCATACTGGCAGAGGGCACAATAGCCAAGAGGCTCAGCGACAGCGTTGTGTGGATAAAGGGATTCGGATGGAGCAATTCCAATTACTACTTTGAGGATTTCGAGAGGCTTCCGGCAACAAAGTTCGCCGCCGAAATGGCAATGAAAAAGGCAAAAATGGACAGCATAAAGGCCTTCGAAAATTACGAGGTTATGGACCTCGTCAGCAATCATCAGCTTATGATACTCGAAGCGCTGGGCCTTGCCGATTGGGGAAAAGGCTATGAAATCGCGGATTCTCTTAATCTAAATTCAAGCGGCGGCGCCCTTTCAACGAATGCCTACGGAACAACAGGTTTGTTCCTTCTGGCCAATGCTGCCATAAAACTACGTGAAGGACTTTTCGATAGCTCCTTGGTGCATGCGATGAGCGGTTACGCCAGAAGGAGCTGCGTCTCTTTGTTGGGGGTGTGAAAAATGAGAAGAGTTGCCATTGTTGGTGTAGGACAAACAAAGTTCAGAACAAGAAGGGAAGATAAAACCCACCCAGAACTTGCCTTTGAAGCTGTGAAAAAGACACTGGAACATTCAGGTCTGAATATAAATGATATTGAAGCCGTGGTATACGGCTCAATGGATCCATTTGACGGAATTTACCGACCGGAGCTCTGGGATTCAACCTCATCGGGCATCTTTAAGCCACACATGAAGATATCAACCGGAGGAACAACCGGGCTGACAACGGCTCTGGCTGCATACGAGCACGTTGCAAGCGGACTTTTCGATGTCGTGCTGGCCATAGCAGTTCAGAGGGTTGGCGAGTGTGCAGATGCTCAGTCCGTTCTTAACACCGCTGTGGATCCGATTTATGAAAGACATAGCGGAGTTGGAGCGATTCACGTTGCTTCATTCCAGGCAACGAGATATATGCACGAGTTCAAGGCTACGGAAGAGGACATCGCCTGGGTAAGCGTTAAAGATCACAAGAACGCTCTAAAAAATCCATATGCACATATAAAAATGGATGTAACCGTAGAAGATGTTCTGAAAAGCCCCGTAATTTGCTCTCCATTAAAGCTGCTTGAGTGCTGCCCTAGGAGCGACGGCGCAGCGGCAGCGATCTTCGCATCGGAAGAAGTAGCGAAGAAAATAAGGGACAATCCGGCCTGGATCCTAGGGGAGGTGACGATAAGCGACAACTACTATATCGGCGACAGGCCGAACTTAGCTGTATGGGATTCGCTCGCTTTAGCGGGAAGAAGACTTTACAGGGCGGTGGGTATCGATGATCCAAAAAAGGATATCGATGTTGCAGAGCTCTATTCGGCATTCTCAATTCAGGAAATCCTAGAACTCGAGGCTCTTGGGTTTGCCAAACCAGGAGAAGGTAAGGATTACGCGAAAAATGGTATAACTTTCCCCGATGGAGACATTCCAACCAATCCCTCCGGAGGTGTTCTCTGCACAAACCCAATAGGGGCAAGCGGGCTCATTAGAATAATCGAGGCCTCGCTGCAAGTGATGGGTGAAGCTTCAAATCAGGTTGAGAACGCAAGGGTTGCCCTCGCGCACGCATGGGGCGGAACCCTGCAGTTCCACACGCTTTTTATGGTTTCATCAAGCAAAAAATTTGGGAGGTGATAATTTTGGAAATAGTTGAGTTTGAATCTTTTTGGAACATACCATACAAACATTCGGCCGGAAAACATGCAAGCAAGTTTTTCCATGCTCTGAAAGAGAAAAAGATACTTGGAGTGAAGTGTCCGAAATGCAACAGAGTTTTAGTACCCCCGAGAGCCTTCTGCGAACGCTGCTTTGTAGAGTGCAATGATTGGGTTGAACTCAAGGATGAAGGAGTTGTAGAGACGCTGTCTGTCACCTATGTCAAATTCACGGGCCTGCCAGATCCACCGTATGCTGTTGGAGTTGTTAAGCTGGACGGCGCAGACACAGGTTTCCTAGCATATCTGGGCGGAATAGATCTAAAAGACTGGAAAAAAGTGCATGAGAAGTTCAAACCCGGAACCAGGGTTAAGGCCGTCTGGAAGGATAGACCAGAGGGAAAGATTACCGATATATTATATTTTAAACCGGTGGAATTATGAACGGGCTATATTTTGAAGAATTCGAAATTGGAAAAGAAATGGAAACCCCCGGAAGAACTATCACGGAAGCTGATATCGTCCTATTTGCAGGAATAACTGGCGACTGGAACGAATTGCATACAAATGCCGAATTTGCAAAAAATACAATTTTCGGACAGAGAATTGCACATGGGGCTCTTATTTTCTCAATAACTACAGGACTACTTGTAAGGCTGGGATTCATCGAGAAAACAATTCTGGCATTCTACGGAATTGACAGACTCAGGTTTACGAATCCCGTTTTCATAGGGGACACGATAAAGGCGGTGGGAAAGATTGTGGCCAAGGAGGATAAAGGAAACTACGGAGTTGTAACGATAGAGTGCAAAACCGTAAAGCAGACCGGTGACGTTGTCATGAAATGCGAATTGAAGGTTGCCGTGAAAAAGAGGGTGGTCGGATGAATTTCGATTTCACAGAAGAGCAGAGGATGATTGCCAATTCCGCAAAGGAGATCGCCCAGGATTTTCCTCCGGAATACTGGAGAGAAAAAGATGAAAAAGGAGAGTTTGCCGACGAGTTTTTCAAAGCGATGGCCAAGGCAGGATTTTTCGGCATAGTTATCCCCGAGGAGTATGGTGGAAGCGGATACGGAATGACAGAGCTGCTGATAGCAATGAAAGAGCTGGCAGCAAATGGATGCGGGGCTGGCGGAGTATGGTACCTTGTGCTCACAGAAGTATTCGGAGCCCTACCGATTGTGAGGTACGGAAACGAGGAGCAGAAGAGAAAATACTTGCCAAAAATAGCAAAGGGAGAACTAGAATGCTGCATGGCCCTTACAGAGCCGGATGCGGGAACAAACACGCTCGCAATAAAAACCAAAGCCGTGAGGAGCGGGGATGAATGGATCGTAAACGGAAACAAGATCTTCATAAGCGGGATTGACAGGGCTGGGCTAATGCTGCTGATCGCGAGGACCACTCCGGCTGAGGGGGCCCCAAAGAGGACGCTCGGAATCACGCTCTTTCTCGTAGAATTGCCGAACAAATCTGTAAAATGGAATCCAATTCCAAAGCACGGAATAAACTTCTCTAAGACCTGTGAAGTTAGCATAAGCGATCTAAAACTTGGAGACGATTCAATTTTGGGAGAAAGAGATTTTGGGTGGTACTTGCTTCTTGATGTCCTGAATCCCGAGAGAATGAGTGCTGCAGCGGGAGCAATTGGCGGTTCGGAGCTTGCAATTCGGAAGGCAGTCGAATATTCAAAGAAGAGAAGGGTTTTCGCAGATCCAATTGGAAGCTACCAGGGCCTGCAGTTCCCGCTGACTGAGGCATTTGCAAGTTTAAAGTGCGCAGAGCTTATGATGTTCAAGGCCTCCTGGCTTTACGATACCAAGTTCAAGATAGAGGATGTGAAGGATCCAAGGAAAAGGGTTGAAATGGCGGCTGTTTTTAAGGAGATTGGAGATGCAGCAAATTTGGCAAAGGTTGTTGCCGTTGAAGCGGCGATAAAGGCTTGCTACTGGGCAATGCAAGTTTTCGGTGGCTACGGCTATGCAAAGGAGTACGATGTCGAAAGATGGTGGAGGGAAGTCAACCTGCTCCGGCTTGCCCCCGTTACTCAGCAGATGGCGCTGAACTACATTGCCGAGCACATCCTTGGAATGCCGCGCAGCTACAGGGTGTAGATTCCAAAACCAGACTGCTCGCTTGGGCGATTTTTTAACTATAAATTTTTAAACTCAAAAATCTTTTAATTTTTAATGCCAAGAAAGAGGAGAATACAGACAACGATAAGCGATGAAGCTTACAGGATTATAGAAAGGCTCAAGGAAAAGTACGGGAACATGAATGCAGTTATAGAGGAGGCTTTGAGATTACTGGAGAGAAAGGAGGAGATGATATCGGAAGACGATTTGCTGCTGATCAGACTAATAAGGGATCTAGATTTCACCGGATGCGGAAAAACGCAGTACCTCCATCTGGTAAAGGGTGAGATAGATAAGGCCATTACCAACAGCATGATGGAGATAGCAGTTGAATGGTTCCTAAAAAAGCCTTTCAACGAAATTAGCTTGCTCGAATTTCTCGAAACATTAAAAAGGGGCTGGAAAATTTTAAACAGGGCAGATTATATAGAAGTGAAGAAAGAAGGTGATTGCGTCTTCTTTCTTTGTGAGCATTCGATGAGGAGCCGGGAGGTAAGCGAGTTTTTATGCAAGCATGTTTTGTTTATCTATGAAAAGTATTACTCCAACAAATGGGGCGTAAACGTAAGCGTTTCTGCAAACGGTTTTACCATGAAATTCTATCAAAAATCATGAGTACGCAAACTGATTCGGTGTGACAAGATTTAAGTTTATGCTCATTAAAAATAAGGATATGGCTGTGGAGAGGTATGAGGGTTTTCCGTTTGTGGCTAGATTTAGATGGACTGCCGGAGAGATCTACGAGGTTTTCCTCGAAAAAATGAAAGAGGGAAAAATTTTCGGAGCAAGGTGCGACTGCGGCTACGTTGTAGTACCGCCCAGAATCATATGTCCAAGATGCCTAAAAAAGCTCGACCAGAGTAACTTGGTTGAGTTGCCCCAGAAAGGAGTCGTTTTATCGAAAACGGATGTCAAATTCAAAATGGATTCGGCAGGAAATTTTGAAAAAACAGACGAAATACTTGTTGCTGTAAAAATCAACGGTGCTAACTCTATTCTTTTCCTGAAAGCGCTTGAACCAGTTGAAATCGATGATGAGGTTGAAATTGTTTGGAAAGAAGAAAAGGAAGGGATTCCAGGGGACATTTTGGGTGTTAGGGGTGTTAAAAAATGAAGATTGGGATCGTCGGTTTTTACGCCCTTCCACAGACTTACGACGTCGAAATGACAAGGGAAGAATCTGTGTTCGCAGCCGCAAAGGGGGCGCTGAAAGATGCGGGACTTGAAAGGGAAGATATAGACACGGTCGTAAGCGCTTCTTCGGATTTCTACGATGGGAGAACGATATCAAGTTCGATGCTGATCGGGGCGTCTGGAGCCTATTTGAAGGATGAGAGCAAAGCGGAAGAGGATGGCTTGTTTGCGGTTCTATATGCAATTCAAAGGCTCAGAACCTACCACAGAACGGCATTAGTTGTTGCCCACACGCATAGCTGGACTTTCAATCCCCACAAGGTAAGCACTTTCATGCTGGATCCTCTTTTCGATAGACAGAACGAGCTGCTGAACGATGTTACCCTTGCAGCCTTACAGGCAAACGCATACATGCACAGCTACAGGGTTTCTGAAGAAGATATCGCACTTGCAGCCCTCAAAAATCTTGAGAATGCATCCAGAAATCCTCTAGCCTTCAGAAGAATTGTTGGAATTACACTGGATGAAATCCTCGATTCAGAGATATATTCGACCCCAATTAGGGAGCTCACAATGGCTCCCTGCTGCGATGGCGCGGCTGCGGTGGTTCTGGCCAGAGAAGACGTGATCGAGGATCTTTCACTAGATGCAGTATGGATAGAAGGAGTTGGAGCAGCCACGGATAGCTACATCAGGGACCGGGATCTGCTGGAAATGAATTCCCTAGGCATAGCGGCCAAAAAAGCCTACGAAATGTCCGGAATTAACAATCCTCTTGACGAAATAGATTTTGCAGAAGTTAACGAGAGATTCGCGTATCAGGAATTGATGATATACGAGGCGCTCAAACTCTGCCAGAAGGGAAGGGGAAAATATCTGATAAGATCCGGGATCACCGAAAGGGACGGAGATTTTCCCGTTAACATAAGCGGAGGATCGATGGGAGGGGATTCAATCATAGCAAATGGCCTTTACAGGTTAATAGAGGCTGCAAAACTGATAAAGAGGGGATTCGGCGAAAAGGCACTCGTTCACTCCCAATGGGGATTGCTTGCCCAGAAAAATATTGTATTCGTTTTGAGGGGGTGAATGAAATGAGGAGGGTTGCAATAATAGGCTGCGGACAAACGAAGCATGGCAGAAGAACAGATATAAACCAAGCCGAAATGGTCTCGGAAGCCGTTTGGAAGGCAATAGAGGATGCAGGAATAGGAATAGAGGACGTAGAAGCATTTGCTGTCGGAAACATGCAGGGATTTGGTGGCATAGCTCATCCGGAAATGATATTCTCCGACTACATCGGAGCCTTTGGAAAACCTGTTCAGAGAGTTGCAACCGGCGGTACCGTGGGAGGATCGGTTGCGCAGCTGGCCTATTACCAAGTAGCCTCGGGCATGTTTGACGTTGTTGTTGCGGTTGCCTGGGAAAAACACAGCGACAGCGCTGAACCCGGAGCTACAACAGGACTTCTGCATGTTGCCTTTGCAAACCTCAGCTACATGTTCAAGAAGGGTTTGGACATGAGATCGTTCGCAATCATGGGCCTCGCCGGTGCTGCGGCCGGAATATCCGCCTACCAGGCTGCACAATACATGGCCAAATCCGGTTGCAGGATCGATCATTACGACATGGTCGCGGCCAAGGCAAGAAGAAATGCTGCCAAAAACAAGTATGCACATTTAAAATGGCCAGACTGCCGTCCAGAGGATATTGCAAAGACTGAAATGCTTATCTGGCCGATGAGATTCGGGCACGTCTGTCCAGCAAGCGATGGGGCTTCAGCAATCGTTCTCGCAAGCGAGGACGCGATCAAAAGACTTAAACCCGAAAAACCCGTTGCATGGATTCTGGGCATTGCTGCTTATGCGGATGAGGAAGCAGATCAGGGAGAATCCTATCAGGGCACAGGAGTTCTGGATTACTCGGCTCAGATAGGATGCATTCTTTCCGCTAAGAAAGCTTACGAGAGGGCAAAAATATCGGATCCGAGAAAAGAGGTGGACATGGCCGAAATCTATGCACCCTTCCCCCATCAGGAACTGATGTTCAGCGAAAAGCTCGGATTCTTCGATGAAGGCACGGCATGGAAGGCTGTGGAAGAAGGGATAACTGAAATAGACGGGGATTTTCCAATATGCCCCTCCGGCGGTGTAAATGCGACGAACGCCATCGGCAGCTCAGGTCTGCAGAGAGTTCTAGAGTGTGCGCTTCAGATCATGAAGAAAGCAGAGAACCACCAAGTTCCGAAGGATGTTGAAGTTGCTGTTGCACACGCCTGGGGCGGACAGGTGCAGTTCAATACTGTTACTGTTTTGTCGGACAAGCCCAAAAGGTGGTGAAGATGGCACTCATAAAGGAGAAGTTCAAGGAAACGAAGAGAGTTTTTGGGGAGTGGAATGTTGGTGCCTACCGCTGGAAAGCGCCAAAGGGTTATCTAGATGAGTTCATAAAAGCTCTCGGAGAGAAAAAGATCCTGGGAACCCTATGCAGCGGGTGCGGAAGAATCTATGTTCCGCCCAGAGAATTCTGCAGCAGATGCTTCAGAAAGATAGAGACAAAAACGATTGTAAGCAATTTCGGGACTCTTCTCGCATTTTTGGTCTCGCCACCGCTGACAAAGGGCAAAGTTCTGATAGCAGGGATAGATGCTGTAGAAAGCGGATGGCTGAAGGAGGGCGAGGAAATAATTCTTGGAATAGTCAATTTCGATGGGACTTCATCGAAACTCGTTTTACCCGTGCTGAACGTGAAGCCCACAGATGTATTCGTTGGCATGAGGGTTAGGGCAGTATTTTCCGAAGAGCCAAAAGGGTCGCTATCAGATCTCATCGGCGTTGAACCGGCGGAACAAGTGAAATTCTAACTTTTTTCCCTTATAATTTTTTATAAGTTTTTTGTGGTAAATATTGCTCATAATGAAGCATAAGGAATATTAAATTGCTCAAAATAGTTAAAGTTATGGAGAGGAAGCTGAAGTATGAAATATTAATTAAAAAAGCGCTCTTTTATCCGCTGCACGCATGTCCGGAGAAGGAGATAGTTTACAGAGACGAGCACAGGTACAACTACGCAAAGTTCTACGAAAGACTCCAAAAGCTGGCAAGCGGACTGGAGGGGATGGGAATAAAGGATGCAAAGATCGGATTCATAGACTGGAACACCTATCAGTATCTCGAGGGAATGTTTGCCATACCGATGATGGGCTCTGTTATCCACTACATCAACATAAGGCTTGCGCCGCAGGAAATTGTATACACGATAAATTATGTGAAGGATGACTACATCGTTTTGGGAAAGGATTTTGTTCCTCTTGCAGAAAAGATAGCTGCCCATGTGCCGAGCGTAAAAGGATGGATTGTAACCGAAGAAATCGAAACAAAGCTGAAGCCCTGCTATTACTATGAGGATATAATAAAAAGCGGTTCAAAATACGATTTTCCAGAATTCGACGAGAACAAAACTGCCTGCATATACTTCACCTCCGGGACCACCGGATTGCCAAAGGCCGTTTACTTCTCGCACAGAAATGTTATAATGCAGTGCATCATCAACGGACTTGCTCTATCACTGAATCCATCACCGGCCAGACTTTCCTCAGCTGATGTTGTGATGCACATACCGCCGTTCTTCCACGGGATGGGTTGGACTTTTCCATACCTTGCAACGATGTTCGGGATGAAACAAGTGCTCCCCGGTAGATATGAGCCAAAAATGATGCTTGAACTGATAAAAAGGGAAAAGGTAAACTTTGCAGCCGGAGTGCCGGTTTTTCTGAGGATGCTCATAGACTCTCCCGAAAGCCCGCAGTATGCTGAATACCTGAAGGGTCTGAAATTCGTCTGTGACGGAGAGCATCCTCCTAGAATTCTGTTTGAAAGGGCAAAGAAAATGGGAGTAGAGATGATTGAGGCATTCGGAATGAGCGAGGGTGTCGGCTTTACATTCTCGGTTCTGAAGGACCACATGCTAGACTGGCCCTGGGAGAAGCAGGTGGAATTCCTAAACAAAGCGGGATTGCCCGCACCTTTTGTGGAGGTAAAGATTGTTGATGAAAGCGGCAAACCTGTACCGAGGGACTTCAAGACAATGGGAGAAATACTGATAAGGAGTCCAGGGCTCACTGAGGGCTACTGGATGAACGAAGAGAAAACAAGGGAATCCTGGACCACAGATGGCTGGTTCAAAACGGGCGATTTGGGTATATGGGATAAGGAAGGCTACATCCTGATCCTGGACAGGGCAAAAGATGTTATAAAGAGCGGAGGAGAATGGATTAGCTCCGTTCGACTTGAAGACATAATCCTAACACATCCGGCCGTTAACGAGGTTGCAGTTATAGGGGTAAGGAGCGAAAAGTGGAGCGAAAGGCCGATTGCAGTAGTAACACTGAAACCCGGAGCAGAGGCAAAAGAGGAGGACATCAGGGAATTTCTTATGAAAAACTACGTCGAAACCGGAAAGATTCCAAAATGGTGGCTCCCTGACAGGATTTTCATAGTTAAGGAGATACCAAGAACGAGTGTCGGAAAGATAAACAAAAGAGTGATACGGGAACAGTATAAGGAGCTTGTATTGCCTTGATGCCTATGCTGGGAGTGGGGGCAGAAACATGAGCTACCCGCCCTGAAGGGCGAGGTTTTCGGTTATAAAAAATAGTTAATCTTTCTTCCTTTTTTCAAGCTCTCTCAGAACTCTTCTCAAAATTTTCCCAGAAGGCGTTCTAGGAATTTCTTCAACAAATTCAACCTCTCTAATCCTCTTGTACCCGGAAATTCTTTCTCTACACCACTCTATTATCTCCTTAGCGGTTATTTTGTTTTTGTACTCTGGCTTGAGAACCACAAATGCCTTTGGTATCTCACCAGCCTCCGGATCGGGTTTTCCGATTACTGCAACGTCCTTAACCGCCTCATGCTTAAGCAGAAGAGCTTCGAGTTCGAAAGGCGCAATAGTGTAGCCCTTATACTTTATGACCTCCTTAAGCCTATCCTGAAACACAAAAAATCCCTCTGGATCGATGTACCCGAGATCTCCTGTCCTGAAATACCTCAAACCCGTCTTTGGATCTATCCACCAAGCGTTTCGATCTTCCTCAGGCCTTTTCCAGTAACCCTTGAAAACGTTTGGTCCTCTAAGAACTGCCTCTCCCGTAATATTCGGTTCTTTTATCTCCTTTCCGGTTTCTGGATCTATCAGCTTCAGCTCAACATCCGGGAGCGGTATACCCTGCGTGTAGCTTTTATCGAGTCTGAGATGTGGATTAGTTGTGCACATCGGACTCGCTTCAGTCATTCCCCAAACCTGGTTATGGGCAACCCTTGGATTATTGCATTTCTCAGCGACGATTTTCTTAAATCTCTCGATCATAGCGGGAGCAACTGGCCAAGCTCCCGTTGCGAATGCTTTCAAGTTCTTCCAGTTGTATTGTCTGGTTTTGGGATCCTCAAGGTAGTATACCAGAGCGTTAAAGGCTGGGGGACTGCCCAAGAAAATGTTGCTCCGTACTTTTCTATATTCTCGGCAACCAGGGCGGGATCAAAGCAACCCATCAAAACATAAGTTGCTCCAGATATCATGGTTATGTTAAACAAACCGAATTCTGCTGAATGGAAGAGGGGCATAGATCCCAGAATTGTATCCCGATGGCTAAAAGAGGAGGCAACCATGAGCTGAATGGCATTTGACAGAAGATTATAATGGGTCAGCATAACACCTTTTGGCATTCCCGTTGTTCCGCCTGTGTACAATATCGCTGCCAAGTCTTCTTTAGGTTCAATATCGATTTTCTTTCGCTCTACCTTCCCCTCAAGAACTAAGGTCTTAAGATCCGGATTCTCTCCAACCCCAGTTCCCACTGTAATTACTTTCTTTAATTTTGGCAGTTCCTCTCTAATTTTGTCCAGCAAAGAATAAAGCAAAGAATGGATTATGATTCCCTCGGCTTCAGAATCCTGAAGAACGAATTTGAGCTCTTCAGATTTGTACATCGGATTTATGGGGATAAAAACAGCTCCTATACTCCACAAGGCATAAATTGCTGCACAGAAATCGGGAGAGTTTGGAAGCATGCAGGCTATGTGCTGCCCCTTCTTTACCCCCAGCGATTCCAGAGAATTCGCAAGCTTAAGAAAAGTTTCCCCAAATTCCCCGTAACTCATGGACTCGGGCAAATCGCAAGGGAATCTCGGTTCAGCATAAATTATGGCTGTCTTTTCCGGCACTCTATCGCATGTCCTAAGCACAGCTTCCGCCAGGCTAATCTCCGGATAGAACAGAGAGGGGAAACCGTAGATAAACTCGGATCTCTCCATGCTACTTTTTAAAAATTATATAAATGTTTTCAAAATCAAACCTATAAATTTTATTCGCGACAGTACGCTCAGGGTAGTTGTGCATCCGAAGAATGTAATAGACAAATACGTCTCAGAAAGCTGGTGGGATAACGTTAAACTCATCGAGCGCTTCAAAAGGAACGTCAGAATAGCTCCAGATAGAATCGCCGTGGATCCGCCGAACAAAAAGACTAACATACAAAGAGCTGGCAAAAAGAGTTGACAGGGCGCTTCTTTCCTCCTAGATGAGGGAATATTCAAGGATAGCTGTGTAGGGTCCGCATTCATCTCACCGCCTCATGCAGAGTTTCTAACCCCATACTAGCAAAGGCACAGCTTTGGATTCGGCAGACGATTAAATTACAAGAAGTTATACTTTTAGAAGAATTTTGCAGATATCATGGAATCCCGAAACGGGACAAAAGCAAAATTAATAGAGCAAACAGCAAAGCTAAGATTAGGAATCTCCAAAAGATAACGAAAGTGGAGGCAGTTTTCGCAATCTTTATGATTTTCATTCTCTCCTTTGTCTCAACAACTTCAAATTCAAGACTTCTGTAGGCAGCTCCATAGCCTAGAGCTTTAAAGTACAGATCAATCGTATGCCTTCCAAGCCCTGGGGATAGGAGAGAGAAGGAGAAGAATCCACGCTTAGCTTCCACCTCGCCTACTAATTTTCCATCCAAATAAACTTTTATCTTGCCTTCAAGGGGTTTCCAGCGCTTTTTTTCATCGCAAAACCTAAGCCAGCCCTGCAAACTGACCATTTCACCTTCTCCAACATGCGCATCGAGTAGATGAGCAGAGATCTTTGTTCTGATAGGACTTTCCAGATACTCCATCAAAAAAAATGTGAGTTAACTTAGAAAAACTTTTCGATGAAAAATTTGCTTACAAATAAAAAATTCGGATGAAAAATTCAGACAAGAAGTTCTTAAGATCCGGAGCTGTCCAAAAAGAAAGGCTTTATGCCTTCATCTGCCAGTTCAAAAGCTTCATCAACAGATCTCATTAATCTGCGAGCTATTTTAATTCAGGCCGCATTTCGAGCGTCTGAACTCTTCCTAATTTGGCAACGTGCCAAACTTCTCCTTCAGAGCGGGGATTATAAGGGTGTATCCCAAATGCTAGTGTGCCTCGTAGTCTGGTCTCAAAATGCTTTCCATCCTACGCCAACTTTCAAGCTCTTCTTCTACCTCCCTAAGCTTCCTCTTTAGCTCTTCATTTTCTTTTTCAAGCTCAGAGGCTTTTTCGGATTTTTCCACCAATAAAAAGAATAACTTTGATAATCTACCTACAACCAAGTCCGGATCCTCTAGATCTCTAGCCGTTAGGTTTACCATTTGGCTTAATCTATCGTAAACCACCAATCCTAGATTAAAGACAACCTTGGCAAGTGGAATGAGGAGTTCTTCAACTCTTTTGTTTTCCATGTTTCTTCACAGCTTTTTATTTAAAAAATTGTTCCCTCTTAATTTTAAATTTTAATTTGCAACAAATGTTTATAAATAGCCGTTCTGGTCTAGCATTAACTTTCATCCCTTCCCTCCTCTTTTCATGGGAGGACCTTCGGGGTGAACGGAAGCTCCTGCATTCATCTGGTATTCTTCACTGTGACATCCCTATCTTTCTCCTGCCAGCCGGGCCCTGCTCCTTTCCTCCATATATTAATATGCCATTATGCCATTGATTCGCTTATTCAGCTCTCCCCAACCATCATTCGGTTTCCGCAAGTCCGGAAGGGGTACTGCGTGGGTCAGTTTCTGTAGCTTAAAGAATTGCAGATTTAAATCCACATAAATTTTGTGCGGCCCCCCTTGATTAGGATCGACCGCAAATTGTGGGAAAAAAAGTATAGATCAGGTTAACTTATAGAATTTCTTTTCACCGTAGCGTAGCCAGACATTGATACCGTAGTATCTAAGGGCCTCTATCATCTGTTTTAAGCTCTCTAATTTTCCGTAATCGAATTTTGTCCCTGTTATTTTTACTTTAGCGAAAACCAGTGCTTTTTCGATTTTCTTCTGTGGATTTTTGGTTCGATAAAGGTATTCATAGAGCAAAAGCTGACCCAGTCCTTTTTCAACGTTATCGGATGTAAATTCCTGTTTCACCTCTACGATCCAGTCTTTCTCGGGGTTTTCCATAATCAGATCTATTTCTTTTTCAACCATCCTTTTGGCGAAATTTCGCCAATTCCAATCATACTTTTCCAGTTCGCTTTCCGCTAATTCTCCCACTACTACACCAAATTTAGGATTCCCCGGGACGACTTGGGCTTCAGCAAATTCTCTAACTACTTTTTCGTGCAAACCTTCCGTCTCCTCTGCTGGGGCATAAACATCCCTTACCGCACTTTCCCCCAATTCAAGAACTCTCTGTAAGAAATCCAATCCTTCATCATATAAAGCAGCCCACTGAAGGATTCCATCAACAACAACTCCTACTGTGCCAGCAATAAACAAGTTTCCGCTTCTACTTTTGAAAATCTTGGAAGGCGCCTCACCTAAATTTCTGGAAAGATCCTTGTTCCTACAAAAGTCTCTTTTCCAAGCATCTTCGGATAAATACTCAATGCTCCCCCGGAAAGCAGAAATGGACCCGTGCCAAGCGCGAACTCTTGTTATTTCCACGAGAATTCTGTGGCGATTGTGGATCTCATTTAGCAATTTTATTATTTTTTCGTGTCTTTGCTCACTAAGGTCATCAGCATAGTATCTTATCTTGATCATATTATGTTTATGAGATTACTTTGATTATGTTTAAGTCTTTTTCTTTGTGAGTTTTTGGAAATGTTTTCACGCGATTGCAACAGAGGCTTTAAATTAAAAAAATTGGTTTAAGATTGCAGCCACTTCTGTATAATCTTTATCAGAGCCATCGTGTTCAGCTTGTTGCTAAGCGGACTTCCCATCCCCATTCCCATCTAAAGACTAGAGCTTTCTCGACCTTTACTTCCCATCCTTCTCTACAACTCTTAAGTTGAGGCTTCAGGACTGATTTTTTTATTTTTATTTTTGACTTACAAGTTTTGTGCAGTTGAAAGAACTTATATATTCCCTATTCAGAATTATCCCATGGATCATATTGATGCAATCGTGGAGAAGATCAGGGATGCAATTGTGGGCGATTTGAGGAAGGAGTTCAGCGAATTCAAGGCTGAAGTCAGGGGACAGCTTGAGGGGATGCAGAGACAGCTCGACGGCTTCAGAATTGCAATTGAAACGATGAACAAGAGGATGGACTCGCTGGAAAGGAGGATGGACTCGATTGAGCAGAGGATTTCCAGAGTCGAGGCGAGGCTTGATGAGACTAATAAGAGGATCGATACTCTCACGCTAGACATGAACAGAAGATTCGAGGATATGGCTAAAAGGATTGAGTCTATCAATGTGGAGCTGAGCAAAAGAATTGACGCAACGAATGCAAGAATTGACGCCCTCACGCTTGAAATGAACAGGAGAA
>Ga0078972_1002663_pt1 | contig 57731 bp, 63 predicted proteins | sample YelNatPaOPGAMG01_FD_67568 | JGI IMG/M metagenome (GOLD analysis project Ga0078972, IMG submission 67568) | Hot spring thermophilic microbial communities from Obsidian Pool, Yellowstone National Park, USA - OP-RAMG-01 (SPADES assembly) (version 2) | ecosystem: Environmental > Aquatic > Thermal...
TCCGGTAGGTGGTCTGCACTCCCTGTCACCTCCCTTCTAAAGAGCACAATTAAACGCGCTGCGTAAACGCATGGCAGGCCGGGCCACCAAACTAATGGGGTACCATTATAAGGTGTCTTGCCCCCGGGGCGTGACCAGGCAACAAAGTTCCCGGTTGCATGCACCTGGTATTACCTGCAATGCCATTATACGACATGGGCGGATATCGCGTCAAGGGTTTTTGGACAGGTTTTTAGTCAATTTGGCAGGCATCGCCAACAGTCCATGGAACTTTATGGGATATACAGACCGGCCGCAGCGGTGGCCCCTTTGCTGCCGGGTTGGTTGGGTACATCCGGTTTACCGTTTAGCCCTGGCCCGACAGCAGTTCACTGAGATCCGCTTCCAGGGTGCACCGTAGCGCCTTTCCGCTGTCTATGTTTGGCCATATATGTATCCGTTTATCCACCATTTTCCCTGGCTGCTCCTAACCCTGGCCGTGCTGGAGGCGGTGCCGCCGCGGCGCCGGCTGCGCCTGGCCGCCCTTTTCCACGATATAGGGAAACCCATCGCCTTCGCCCGCGACGAAAAGGGGTGCGGCCATTTCTACGGGCACCACCTGACCGGGTGCCGGATGACGGAGAAAATCATGCGGCGTTTGCGGTACGACCGCCAAACCAGGGCGGATGTGGCATTGTTGGTGGCCGGGCACATGAGCCGTTTTCCCCAGGTGCGGAACGGGAGCCTGGAAAGATTGATCATCCGGATGGGGGAGCGCAACCTGGACGACCTCTTCAACCTGCAACGGGCCGACATCCTGGGCTCGCGACCGCCGCACGATTTTTCATCCCTCGACGTCATGCGGGAAGGCATCCGGCGGATTCTCGCCGCCAAGACGCCCCTTTCCAGGTGCGACCTGGCCGTCGACGGCTACGACCTGGCGGCCGCCGGGGTTCCGCCCGGTCCGGCCATGGGCCGGCTCCTGGACGCCTTGCTGGAAGCGGTAATGCAAAACCCGGCCGTGAACGACCGGGCACGCTTGCTCGACCTGGCACGGGCCTACGCTAATAACCCAACTCTTCGCCCACCAGAAGCACGGTGAACTCGGGAACGCCGAGCGGTTTGGCTTCGATGAGGGTGGTTATCCGGCACATGCGCGCGGGCGGGGCGCAGTCGCCGCAGAAAGTGGTCTTGGCGCAAGGGGTGGCCAGGTTCAGCCGGCACATGTTCATGGGCGCGGCCTGGTTCTTGATCCTGGTCAGCGCCGCCTCGTAATCGCGGGCGATCTTGTTGACGCCCGCCACCACGATCACCCGGGAAGGTCCGAAGCTCATGGCGGCCACCCGGTTCCCCGCCCCGTCGATATTGAGGAGATGACCGTTCATGGTTACGGCGTTGGTGCCGGAAAGGTAAACGTCGCTGGTCAACTGGCTGCGGCGGACCCGGTAGGCTTGCACCGCGTCGAGGCCCTCCTCCCAGTGGTCGAACACCGTGTGTCCCCTTTGCCTCAACAGATCCAGAATGCCGATCTGTCGCAAGGTGACCGAACCGCCCGCTCCCACGGAAGCGCCCGCGGGAACCCTCTTCAGGATCTCCTCCACCGCCGCAGCGGCCGAGGGCACGTAAACCCCCTCGAACTGGTTCTTGTTGAGAGCGGCCACCACCCTTTTGGCCCTTTCCGCATAAAACCCCTGCCGTTGCGCATCAGTCAAAAGCGGCACCCCCTTCTAGTTTGCCTGCCCGTTCAAACCATACTTGCCGTCGAAGTCCTTGACGCGGTAGATCAGGGCGGCGAGGAGCCAGCCGCCGGCCAGCACGCCCATGATCACGTAGCCCAAACCGGTAAAGCTGATATTCTGGACGAAAGTCCAGAAATAGCCCTGCAGGGACAACCGCGCCGAGATGACCTGCAGCCACTCGATGCTCCCCACGACCAGGGCCAGGAACACCGATACGCCGGTGATGGCCAGGTTGTAAAAGACCTTGCGCACCGGCTTGAGAAAAGCCCAGTTGTAAGCATAGCGCATTACCACGCCGTCCGTGGTATCCACCAGGCTCATGCCGGCGGCGAACAGCCACGGCAGGACGAGGATATCGGCGAGCGGCATGTTGTGGGCGGCCGCGGCCGCCGCGAAACCGAGCAGGGCCACTTCGCTGGCCGTGTCGAAACCCAGGCCGAAGAGCAGGCCCACCGGATACATATGCCAGCTCCGCGTGACCGTCCGGAACATCCGGCCGAAAAACCGGTTCATCAGGCCGCGCTGCAGCAGCAACTCTTCCAGTTCCCTGGTTTTGGCCTCATCGAGGCCGGCGGACCGCGCCATCCGGAAAATGCCCCAGACATCGCGCAGGATGACCAGGTTGATGACCGCGATCAGGTACAGGAAAAGGGCGGAGACCGAACTGCCCAGGATGCCGCCCACGGCAGCCAGGTTGGGCAGGCTTGCCCGCACGGCCGCCGTGGCTATCACCACGAATCCCGCCATCGCCGTCACCACGGTGGAGTGGCCCAGGGAAAAGAAAAGTCCTATCCCCATGCCGCCCTTACCTTCGTGGACCAGCTTCCGGGTGGTGTTGTCGATGGCCGCGATGTGGTCGGCGTCGGCCGCGTGCCGCAAACCGAACACGTAGCTGAGAAAACCGAGGGTCAGAAGATAGGGATACGGCCCGGAGAGAAGCCAGAGGGTCACCCAGGCGGCGACGTTGAAAGAAAGGAGGAAGACGTACAGCAGGATGACCCTGTTCTTTTCCCCGCCCGGGAGAGGACCGGATGCGCTCATCGCGAAGACCCCTTTCCATCAAACAAAAAAGCCCATGCGCCCTGCCCCCGCGCTTCCGGCGGAGTACCGGCCTTCATGGCCTTGTCGGATGGAGACACAAACCCCGGTCCAGGGTCTTCGTGACCCTCGTTGGCATGATTGTACCGCTTGCCGGGCGATGTGTCAACAACCGGTTTGTCAGCTACCGACCGTCCCGCTTCCATAGCTTATATTTATCACCGGTCCCCGGCCCGGCGACCGCCCGTCCGATACCTGTCCCCCTCCCCGGCGCGCCACGATCGGAGCGGCCCCCGGGGACTCCCGGGGGCCGCCCTCGGACGGCCGGGAGAACTGCACCAGGCGGGGACCGTAGTTGATCCCGATGCTGAGCATGCCGCTGAGATCCTTGACGTCCACCCGGTCCAGATTCAATTCCACCTTGTCCGTGTGCAGGTTTTCGATCACGAGCTTGTCAACGGACCACGCCTTCTGGGTCAGCAGGGCTATGATCTCCGCTTGCGTCTTCTCGATGTCGACCAGGCGTTCCTCCAGGCGCCGCACCGGGTCGACCGCCGGAGGTTGGCCGGCCGCCTTACGCCGCCATCGGAACAAGCTTACCACCCGCCCAACCGGAAAGTGGAGACATGAGAGGCCGCGGGCACTCCGACCAGGCCCGGGCGGTGGCGATCGGCTTCTTTCACCGCCGGGGGAAATCGCTCATACTATGGCCCAAGAAATTATATCGCCGGGAGTACTTCAACATGCCGTCGTCCATCCTCTTCGGCTCTATCAATGTGAACACCCTTGACACCCAGTCCTTGGTAGGCGTGGGCGAAAACTCGCAGAACTCCTGGGATTCTCCTTCGAAAAACGTTTTTGGCATCGGAATGTTCTTCGGCATAATCAATAGCCAGGGAAATATGGCTTTTGCAACTGACACGAGTGTTATCGGTACCCCCATCATTGACCAGAATCTCAAGCCCGTCAGCGAAATCCAGGGCTAAGGAGAGCACCATGACCGAAAAAGAGCCGGTTATCTACTTAAATTCCCTCAGTGTCGATACCCTCGACACCACCTGCGGCGTTTTTATCGGGGTCAACCGGGCCACGGGCTGGAGCTCCCATGCCAAGACCAATTCCGGTTTGGGAACGAGCGGCCCCCATTGCCGAAACAACATCAATATCGTGTACGACAACGACTTTGTCGATACACCGGCGGAGAGCAGGGACATGTTCCTTCATACAGCAAACGGAACGGGTGACGGTACCGTTCCCCTGGAGATCAAGTTTGACAAAATCGATGTCAACGCCCTGGATACCCAGTCCATCATAGCGGTGGGCAACAACTCCCAATCGGCCTGGGATTCCCACAGCAAAGACAACCAGGGACTTGGTACCCTTTACGGGCGGCCCAGCCTATCGAAAAATACGAACACCATTCACGACAACGATATAATAGACGCGCCCATAAACGATCAGGACATAAAACCCGTTTTCATCAGAAGAGCTAGCGATTGATGAGTAATTCAGGGCATGGAGGTGTGCAGCCTTGCCGGACTACCCGTCCGTCGTAATTAACATCGGAACCATCAATGTGACTTCGATCGAAAACACCTCCAGCTTGAATATCGGCAGGAACTATCTTAGAGAGTTTTGCAGTGAGAATAAAACCAACCAGGGTCTTGGTACCATTCTGGGAGGGCAGAACTCTTTCCCCCACGGCACCAACCTGGTGAACGATCCAGATGTCCTGGATATGTATTGTGGCTCGGGATCGAAGCTTGATGAAGTCAAGAAGATGCTCCCACCCGAGAGTTCAAACGATGCCGGTATTTGTTCCGCAACGGATTAGCGACTAAACCATTGGTGAGGGTTGGATGGCATGATCGACAAAAACTTGATGGAAAATCTGATGGAACTGCAAAAGCTGGCCACGGGACTGGGAACCGGCAGGAACTGGGTCCAGGACCTCAAGGGAATGGTCGAAACGCTGCAGGGTATGCAGGGCACGTGGTCACCTCAGCCATGGCCGTCGAACGTCTGGAATCAGACCTCGCTCCCGCCCGAGGCCCCGAAACCGCACATCAGCATCGGCGAGTCCGACCGCGAGGTGACGGTGACCGCCTACCTGCCCGGCATCAAGGACCCCTCCGACCTGGTAGTGCGGGTCAAGAACAACACCCTGCAAATTATCGGCCGGAGTACCGCGGGACTGGATCCCGGGGCCGGACCGCAAACCTTCAGCCGCACCATCAGCCTGCCCGCCGAGGTCGAATCGCAGGGGTCGTCGGCCACTTACCGCAACGGCACCATCATGATCCGCCTCAAAAAGAAGGACAAACGCTACGACCATCTGGAGGTAAAATTCATCTAGCCCTACCGGCCGGTCGAACCGAAGCCGCCCGCACCGCGGCCGGAAGGGGGCAGGTCCGCCGCCGGGACCAGGCGGACATGCTCTATGGGCACGAACACCACCTGCGCGATGCGGTCGCCGGGTTCGATCCGGTAGGCAACATCACCCAGATTGACCATGGCACAGATGATCTCGCCGCGGTAGTCGCTATCCACCACCCCTACCCCGTTGGCCAGGGCCAGACCGTGCCGGGCGGCCAGGCCGCTACGGGCAAAGACCAGGGCCACCAGGTGGGACGGCAGGGCCAGGGCCAGGCCGGTGGGAACCATGATCCGCCCGCCGGGCGGAACGGTCAGCGGCTCGTCCAGACAGGCCGCCAGATCCATTCCGGCCGCGCCCTCACTGGCGTAACGGGGCCATACGGCCCGCGGCCGCATTTTCTTGATCAAAACATCCGGGCTTTCCATGGGCTTTCAGGAGGCCAAAAGGCCCAATACGGTACGGAATTCCCCCTGGTCCTGCCACGGTCCTATGGAGGCCAGGGCGAACAGTTCCGGCCGGAACAACTCGCCGGCCACCCGGGCCAGGTCCTCCCGGGTCACCGCGGCCACCCTTTCCACCAGTTCCTCGGGCGGTATGACGGTACCCAGATAGAGCTGGGACTTGCCCATACGGCTCATGCGGGTGTTGACGTTCTCCAGGCTCAGGTACAGGTTGCCCTTGAGCTGGTCCTTGGCCCGGGCCAACTCCCCTTCCGACACACCGCCCCGCTGGATATCCCGGATCTCCCGCATGGCCAGTTCCAGGACCTGACCGACGTTGTCCTTGCTCAAACCGGCATAGATGCTGAATATCCCCGTGTCGTGGTACGAACTGTGGTAGGAATAGACCGAGTAGACGAGGCCCCTCTTTTCCCGGATCTGCTGGAAGAGACGGGAACTGATCCCGCCGCCCAAAATGGTGTTGATGAGCTGGGCGACGTAAATGCGCTGGTCGGAGAGACACAGTCCGGGTACCCCCACGCACAGGTGGACCTGCTCCGTGTCCTTGGCCCGGCACATGACCCCGCCTCTCGCCGCCGGCGGACTCATGGAATGCTCCCCTTCCCGTTTGTCCCCGGCGAACCGCTCCTTTATCTTCTCTCCCACCACCCGGTGGTCGAGATTGCCGGCCGCCGCCACCACCATGCCGCCCGGACGGTAGTACCGCCGGTGGAACCGCACCAGGTCTTCCCGGCTCAACGCCGCCACGGTATCGGCCGACCCGATGATCGGCTGTCCCAGGTGGTGCCCCTGCCACAGGGTGGCGGCAAAAAGGTCGTGCACCAGTTCGTCGGGCGTATCCTCGTACATTTTTATTTCTTCCACTATCACGTTGCGTTCCCGGTCCACGTCCTCTTCGTCCAGGCGGGAGGCGAAAATCATGTCGCTCAGCAGGTCCAGGGCCAGATCGAAGTGTTCGTCCAGGACCCGGGCGAAGTAACAGGTGTACTCCTTGGTGGTGAAGGCGTTCAGCTGTCCTCCCACCGCGTCCAGGGCTTCCGCTATGTCGCGGGCGGTACGGGTACGGGTACCCTTGAACATCATGTGTTCGATGAAGTGGGAGATACCCCGCTGGTCGTCGTTTTCATACCGGGATCCGACATCCACCCAGACCCCCAGGGCCACGGAGCGTACGTGGTTCACCTCTTCGCTCAGAATGGTCAAACCGCTTGGCATGTCTTCCCTATGATACAAATGGCCTTCCTCCGTCCGCTGTGAGTCACCGCCGGGCCCGGCCTCCGTCCGGGCCGGATCCGAACCTGTATTCTAGCCGCTGCCACACGATTCCTGCCTGAAACCGCGAAAAGGACCCAAAAACCCGCCCCGGGTCCCGGATAACCGGATTGACGGCCGGTGATGCTCCTGATAATACTTTTCCAATCCGGCGAAGACCGCCCAGGCCACTTCCCGGCGGAAGGCGGTATTGGCCAGGGCTTTTCTTTCCGCGGGGTTGGAGATGAAGCCGGCTTCCACGATGATGGCCGGCATGGAAGAGGAGCGCAAAATGTAAAGATTGGCCCCGGTCAGAACCGAGCCTCCGGCCGGGAAAAGCCCCTTGAGTTCCCGCTGCACGGCCAGGGCCAGGTCGCGGGATTCGGGCCTCCCGTTGTAGTAGACGTAGGCCCCGCCTTTTTTGGCGCTGGGGTGGCTGTTGACGTGCAGGCTGACCAGAACGTCCGCGCCCGACTTCTGCGCCAGCGTCACCCGTTCCTTCAAGTCGTGGCGTTTGCGGGCGGCAAGCGAAAGCATGTCGGGAGGGGCCAGGTCGTAATCGCCGTTTCTGGTGACCACCACCCGCGCCCCCGCCCGGCCCAGCAGATTAGCCAGGTCCCGGCCGATGTCCAGGACCACGTCCTTTTCCAGCAACTCCCGCTTGTAATGGGCACCGGGATCCACCCCGCCGTGGCCCGGATCCACCGCCACCGTCAAACCGCTTAGGGGAACGGGCAAAAACGGCGTGGAAAGGCAGGGTTGGAGCAGGACCAGGGACAACAAGAAGGGCAACAAGTTCATTCCTCCCGCCGGGCGGCAAATTCACCTGCAGCCCCTAGCGGCTTTCCGGCAGCATGGTCTTGAGATCGACCAGCTCGTACCCCTGGCGCTTCAGGTCGGCTATGATGGCAGGCAGGGCGTGCAGGGTGGGCGCCGTCGGATGCATGAGCACGATACAGCCCGGCCCCGCTTTCTGCAGCACCCTTTGCACGATGACCGACGGATCCGGCCGTTGCCAGTCGACGGTATCGGCGGTCCACAAGACGGTCCGGTAGCCGGCCCTCTCCGCCGCCCGCAGTACCGCCGGCCCCGATTCGCCGTAAGGAGGGGCGAAGAATGCCGGTTTCACACCGGTGTACCTGACGATTACTTCCTCCGCCTTTTGGATTTCGCGCAGGTTGGCCTCCTCCGACAGATGGTCGACGTGGGGATGGGAATAACCGTGGCTTTCTATCTCCTGCCCGGCCCGGGCTATCCGCGCCGCCAGGCGGGGATGCTCCTCCGTCCAGGTGCCTCCCAGAAAAAATGTCGCGCGCACGCCGTTTTCATTAAGGATATCCAGGATGCCGGGAATGTACTCCTCACCCCAGAAAACGTTGAAGGTCAGGGCGATTTGTTTCTTCTCCGGGCTGCCGCTGTAAACCGGCTGGGCCACGGTGGGTACGGCCAAACGGGCGGATGGAAGCCGCGGCAGAAAATACAGCAAGAGCGTGACGGCGAAAACCACGTTCAGGACCGCCAGCCGCCGGGTATGCAGGCAGTTCAAGGTACATCCCTCCGGGACAATCCTATGCGGGAAGCACCTCCAATATCTCCGCCGCCCCGGAACGGTTCACTTCCCGGCCAGGATACCGGCGCCGGAGGAGCCCTCGCCGGACAGGATGTCCGGGGCCGTCTCCGGCCGGGCGCCCGCCAAGAGGATATCTCCCGGCGCCTTCCCCCCCGGGCCCAGGATGTCCCCATGCCCTTCCCGGGGCGGGACGTCCCCGCATCGCCGCCCGGCACCGTCCATTATGTCCATCCCGGTCACCCGATCCGGACCACCCAAAATGTCGCGTCCGTGCAAAAATACCGGTCTCCTTTCGTGAGTCTGCTAAGCCGGAAGCAGCCAGCCGCCCAGGCCGAAGAGCACGGCAGCCAACCCGGCCGCCCAAAGGGCCGGTTTCAGCTTGTAACGGGCGTATTCCATCAGCGGCATGCGCAACACCGTGGCCATGGCCACGGTGTTGTCGCTCAGGGGCGAGGCGAAGCCGCCGAAGGTGCCGGCGGCGAAGACGGCCGCCGTTATGAGGGCGGGCGACACGTGGGCGGGACCGGCCAGGGAAAAACCGATGGGCAACATGATGCCCCAGGTGCCGAAAGACGAGCCGATGAAGTAGGACAGAACGCAGCCGAAGACAAACAGCGCCGGGGCCAGCAGGGCCGGCGGCACCCGGTAGCCGGCCACGCCGTGGAGGTAACCGGTGAACCCCAGATCGTCGGCCACGGCGGATACGGCCCAAACCAGGGCCAGCAGGACGATGACTTCCATCATCTCGTTGCCGCCGCCCGTCACCGCCTCCATGAGGCGGGTCATGCTTTGTCCCCGCGCCAGGAAAAACAGGACGCTAACCAAAATGGTGGTGACCAGGGCCTGCAGCATGGCCAGCGAGGCGTTGGCCTGTACCAGGCGGGCCAAGGGCCCGGCGGCGGCGGGCGAGTCGAGCCAGGTAAAAAACACGGTCAAAACCAGTAACAGGGCCAGCGGCACCACCAGGTTCCAGGCATCCGGACGGGCCTGCCGTCCCAGGTGTTCCACCGGGTCGGGCAGGGTGTCGCCCGGGTCCTCCCCCCCGTTTCCAGCCGTCTGCTGTGCCGCCTTGTTGGCCAAAGCCTGGCCGCCCTTGCGCCGGATAACGCTGCCCACCCCCAGTACCAGCATGACCAGGGCGAAGAAGTTCAAGGGAATGCTCAGAAGATAGGTATGGTAGGCATTGGGCCCGATGTCGTGGTGACGGGAAACCGTAGCCACCAAACCCACCATGTAGCCCACGAACACCGTACCCACCGGCATCAGGACCGAAAAAGGGGTCGCCGTCACGTCGATGGCGTAGCCGATTTCCTCTTTCCTGACGTTCAGCCGTTCCATGACGCTCCGCATGACCGGTCCCATGGTGATGATCCGGAAGTCCGGCGCCATGAAGGTACCCAACGCCGAAAGCCAAATCAGGTTGAAACCCGCCGCCGGCGTATGTATGAACCGTTTGACCCATTGGCCGAAACCGCTCACTCCCCCGGAGGCCCGCAGGAGGCCCACCAGGGCCCCGAAGGCGTAAAGGAACATGACCAGACGGAGGTTGTCCGGCACGGCCAGTTCTTTCAACAGGTACGCGATGGTACCGTTCAGTCCGCCCGCCAAGTTCCTGGACAACAAGGCCCCGCCCAGGAAAAGACCGGCCACCAGCCCGGGAATGACCTGGCGGGTGAAAACCGCGACGGGGATGACAATCAAAAAAGGGAGTAGAGACCATGCTCCGGACGTTTCTCCATCCCCTCCGTTCGCTCGCTTCTTTTAACGTGCCAAGAGCGGAGAGCTTTCATGCGCCCGGCCGCAGGGACATCCTTCTTGCGGCGGAACCGGTTCATCGGCCACCCTCATCGACGCCGGTAACGATGCCCGTTTCCCCTGTCACCACCCCCCGCGCCGGGAGCCGTCAGACCCTCAACTGCGCCTGCAGGCTTTCCACCATTACTACCCGTTATCCCGATCACGCCGGGGTCATGGGCCCCCGCCGTCTGGGCGGAAAAAAGGGACCATGGCCGGCCGACACATATCGAAGGCAGATGGCCTCCCGGTTCACACCGGCGGCATTATTTTCTTGCCAAACGTTTTTCGTCGTTGTATCATAAAAAGATGAGGGTAGCGCGTCGGCTTGACCTATACGAACAAAGGAATTATTTATCGAACGGGAGGTTATGAGTATGACCACTACGACACAGAAAATAAGTGACCTTGAAAAGGGCTTAATGGAAATGGTCTATCAGTCGCGGTTAACTGATATGAAAATTGATCGCCTTTCTGACGGAATCAATAATCTGAAAGACGGAGTGGAAGATTTCATTGCCGGTACGGACAAGTTCAAGGATAAAGTCGAAGATTTCATTGCCGGTACCGATAAGTTCAAGGATAAAGTCGAAGATTTCATTGCCGGTACCGATAAGTTTGGAGACAGGGTAGAAGGTTTTATGACGAAATTTGGAAACAGGGTTGATGAGTTTGCCAAAAAAGTAGACGATTTTGTGGCCGAGATTAGGCAGTCAAAGAAAGATATGGACAAGAAATGGGGCGAATTATCCAATAAAATGGGTACTTTGGTTGAAGATATTTTTGTACCTTCCTTCGACCTGGCTATTGAAAAATATTTCAACCGAATACCTAAAGATGTTATGCCCCGCCGCAAGATGAGGATGAACGGTGCTTCCATGGAGCTGGATATCCTGGCCTATGCTGATGATAAGGCATTTGTCGTCGAAGTGAAATCATCCCCCAATAGGAGCGGTAATGTTAATGATTTCCTCGAGACCTTGCATAAATTGCCTTTGTTTCTCCCGGAGATAGAAAAATACCAAATTGTACCCATCTATGCCGCACTGAACATGGATCAAGCCACGATAGACTTATTGACCAAGAACAATATTTTTGCCATGATTGTCCGGGGTGATATTCTGGAGATCCCCAATTTTGAATCTGTTTCCAAGCGATCTGTCAGTACTTGTTAGAGTCCCTGGCCTGATTGCCGACGGAAAGCCGGTTTCGATGCGGCGGCTCCCGCCAATGAGCCTGCGTTCGTCTTCAAAAAAATTAATAACCCGGCTTGCACAAGTCCGGGTGATTAACTCTTGTCCGTCCCTACAAGATCCTGGTGAATTGCCCCTTCGTTCGAAAGCTCCGCCGGGGATAGATCCCCGGCCGGGCAACTTTCCAACGAAACGAACTCTTTTGGTTACGGCCTCCGGTTGTCCCTGCCGCGGGGCCCGCCGCCGGGACGGCTGCCACCCGGACGGGGTCCGTCATGCCGCCGGAGTTCCCGTTCCCGGTCCCCGCCGGCCGCGCGCTTGAGTTTCAACTCCTCGGGAGTGGGCGGAGTGACATCTTTCTTGGACAGTTTCAACCGGCCCTGCGGATCGTAGCCGGTGACCTTGACCATGATCTGGTCTCCTTCCCGGACGACATCCTCCACCTTTTCCACCCGGTAATGGGCCAGTTGGGAAATGTGGACCAGCCCTTCCTTGCCGGGCATGCCAAGGGCGCCGGGAATGATCTCCACGAAGCAGCCGAAATCGGTGCAACGGGTTACCCGTCCCGTGTAGACCTGCCCCGGCTCGACCTCCCTGGTCAGGTTCTCGATGATCTCCAGGGCCTTCTTGGCTCCCTGCGGATCCACGGAGGCGATGAAAACACGCCCGTCGTCCTCGATGTCGATCTGGGTCCCGGTCTCCTCGATGATCCGCCGGATGATCTTGCCGCCCGGACCGATGACGTCACGGATCTTGTCGGGGTCGATGGTGGTATTGATGATCCGCGGCGCCCGCGGTGACAGTTCCGGCCGCGGTCCCGGCAGGACGGACAGCATCCGGTCCAGGATGAAGAGGCGGCCCTCCCTGGCCTGCGCCAGGGCCCGGCCCAGAACCTCCCGGTCCACCCCGGCCACCTTGATGTCCATCTGCAACGCGGTGATCCCCTGTCTGGTACCGGCCACTTTGAAGTCCATGTCGCCCAGGTGGTCTTCGATGCCCTGAATGTCCGTGAGCACCTCGAACCGGTCGCCTTCCTTGACCAGGCCCATGGCCACGCCGCTGACCGCGCCTTTGACCGGTACGCCGGCGTCCATCAGGGCCAGCATACTGCCGCAAACCGAACCCATGGAAGTGGAGCCGTTGGACTCCAACACCTCGGAGACGATCCGGATGGTGTATGGAAAAGCCTCCTCACCGGGAATGACCGCGGAGAGTGCTTTTTCCGCCAGGGCACCGTGTCCGATTTCGCGCCGCCCGGGCGAGCGCATCGGCTTGGTTTCGCCGGTGGAAAACGGCGGGAAGTTGTAGTGGTGCATAAAGCGTTTGGATTCCTCCAACCCCAGCCCGTCCAGGATCTGCTCGTCGCTGATCGGCCCCAGGGTGACCACCGACAACACCTGGGTCTGTCCCCGGGTAAAAAGACCGGAGCCGTGGGCCCGCGGCAACACGCCGACTTCCACCGTCACGGGGCGAACCTGGTTCAGGGCCCGGCCGTCAATGCGCTTCTTGTCCTCCAGGATGAGGCGGCGAACGGCCTTTTTTTCGCTGGCCTCCACCGCTTCCCGCACCTCCCTGGCCTGCTCGGGGAAGGTCTCGCCGAACGAAGCGACGATTTCCTCCTTGACCCGGTCCATGTATGCCTCCCTGGTCTTCTTGTCCATGTCGGCGGACGCCGCGTGGTTGACCGCCTCGACCAATCGCTCGTAAGCCGGACCGGCCACCGCCTCCATCACCTGCCCGTCAGGCAGGGCCAGCACGGGCTCCGCCTTGGGCTTGGCCAAACCCAAAGGCAGGGCTTCCTCGCGCATGGCGTCGATAAAGGCGACAATCTCCTGTACGGCGCGGTGCCCGAAGGCGATGGCTTCCAGGGCAACATCCTCGGGGATCTCCCCGGCCCTGGCCTCCACCATCATCACCGCGTCGCGCGTACCGGCCACCACCAGGTGCAAGTCGCTTCGGGCGGCCTGCTCCACCGTGGGGTTGATGACCAGTTCGCCGTCAACCCTTCCCACCACCACGGCGCCGATAGGCCCGCCAAAGGGTATCCCGGACAGGGTGAGGGCCGCCGAAGCGCCGATCATGGCCGTAACGTCCGGCGGGCTGTCCTGGTCCACCGACATGACGATGGCCACCACCTGCACCTCGTTGCGCATGCCCTTGGGGAACAGGGGCCGCAGCGGCCGGTCCATCAGCCGGCTGGACAGCACGGCCTTCTCACTGGGGCGCCCCTCCCGCTTGATGAAGCCGCCGGGAATGCGGCCCACGGCATAAAGCCGTTCCTCGTAGTCGCAGGTGAGGGGGAAGAAATCGATACCCTCCCGCACATGATCCGACATGGTAGCCGCAACCACGACGACGGTGTCGCCGTATCTGACGAACACCCCCCCACCGGCCTGTTTGGCCACCCGGCCGACCTCGATCGACAGGGTGCGCCCGGCCAGATCCATTTCCTTCCTCAACACTGGCATTAATACGTTTACCTCCTGATCAGCCAAATCTGCCTGCCAACAATATTCTTCTCCATCGTAATAGTATTTCCTTTTTTTCGCACAGCCAGACCGGGGACGGGACCGGAACATGCAAAAAAGCGGGATGCACCCCGCTTTTTTATCTCCTCAGGCCGAGCTTACCGATCAGAGCACGGTACCGCTCGAACTCATGGATCTTTAAGTAGTTCAACAGGCGCCGCCGGTGACCGACCATCTTCAGGAGGCCCCGACGGGAATGGTGGTCGTTCTTGTTCGCCCGCAGGTGCTCGGTCAACGAATTTATCCTCTCCGTCAGTAAAGCGATCTGCACCTCGGGGGACCCGGTATCGTGCTCGTGGATCCTGTTCTCCGCTATGATGGACGATTTCTTTTCCGCCACTAGAGCCACGGTGTTTTTTCACCTCCTTGCCGGAATGCTGTCCGAAAAACCCCTCTACTTGCCGATGATCGTTATCACCAGGCGGCCTGCCGGGATATCCTTGGCCACCAGGTCAAACGACCTTCCCGACCGGGCCGCGAACCCCCGGAAACGGGTGGCGGCCGGTATGCGCCCGGGAATGCTGTTGGCCGCGCTCGTGATGTCCCGCACGGTTATCCGGTCCTGGCGCAGGTCGGAAAGCCGCTTTCTGGCATGACGCGTAATGAGTACCCGCATGGCCGGCTAAAAGACTTCGCGCAGGTCTTCGGCGCTTTCATCTTCCCTTTCGGCCAGGAAGGCGTAAAGGGCGTCCTGAAAAGCCATGATCCTGGCATTGTCCATATTGGAACGGCAGTACACCGTTTCCAGCTCTTTCTTCAGCGCCTGGAACTCGTCGCTCAGCACTATGACGGCTATCGAGTTCAGCCACTGCCGAATTTCTTCCTCCGGCGCACCATGCATCATCGGCACGAACCCCTCTCTCCATGCCGGCGGGGTAGCGGCCATCCGACCCATTTTACCACAAGGGCCGCCCCTTGTAAACGGCCGCGTCCCCCTTCCCATGTATATGGGAAGGAATGAACCTTTATGCGCCGGCGGCGCCGCGGGCCGCCGCAATGTCCCGTTCGATCTGGGCCACCAGTTCGCCGGCACCGGCAAAGGCCATTTCCCCCCGTAGACGCCGGTTGAAATGAACGGTCATGGTTTGTCCGTAAAGATCCCCGGTGAAATCCAGAAGGTGCACTTCAATGCGCCGGGACGAATTTTGCTCCCGGAAAGTGGGGCAGGTGCCGATGTTGGCCACCCCGAGCCTCGCCGTCCCCTGGACTTCCACCTCCACGGCGTAAACGCCGTCCGCGGGGATCAAAACCCGCGGATCCGGGTCCAGGTTGGCGGTGGGAAAGCCCAGCGTGGCGCCCCGGCAGTCGCCACGCACCACCTCTCCCGTGGTAAACGGCCGGTAACCGAGAAACTTCCGGGCCCGCACCACGTCGCCCACCTGCAAAAGACGCCGGATGAGGGTGGAACTCACCACCATGCCGTCCACGCGGACCGGGTCGACCACCCGGACGTCGAAACCGTACCGCCGGCCCCCGTCGGCCAGCAGCTTCGGCGTGCCTTCCGCACGGTGCCCGAAGTTATAGTTGTAGCCGACCACCACCATTTTAACCCGCAGAGTCCGGTACAGAATCCGCTCGATGAAATCCTCCGGGGCCAGACGGCCGAACTCGCGGGTGAAGGGCACCTGGAACATGACCTCCACCCCCAGGTCGGCCATCATGCGCTGCCGGTCGGCCGGAGTCAGCAACAGCGGGGGAGCGTGGGACGCATCCAGAACCGCCAGCGGGTGCGGGTGAAAGGTCAGTACGGCCGCCGTGAGATCCAGTTCGCGCGCATGTCCGGTCACTGCCGCGATCAGGCGGCGATGACCCAGATGCACGCCGTCAAAATTGCCGAGCCCCACCACCGGACGGGATCCCAGCGGCGCCCCTTGCGTCAGGTCGTGAAAAATCCGCATACGCTACCCCCTACACCGCCTAAACGAGTACCACCAGAGGCCGGAAAACAGTCCGCCCCCCGGCCGGACCCTCCTCCCGGGCGGCTTGCGCCACCGCGAGCAGTCCCCGGGGACCGCACAGACGCACCACCTGTCCCGGCGCCAGACCCTCCGGCGCGGCCCGCACACCCGCCGGATAAAGGACGGCCCCTCCGGCCACCGCCCGGACGGCACCCTCCCTGACCTCCACCGGGGGAAAGGCGGACAGGGCCCGGTCCATGCTCACCGTCACCTCGGCCACCCGGTCCTTTTGGGCCGCCCGGGCCAGTTCCTCCAGGGTCAGGGCGGCTGATTGGCGAAAAGCGCCCACCGCCGTACGGAGCAGGAAGGCCAGGGTGGCGCCGCAACCCAGCGCCGCCCCGACGTCGGTCACGAGAGTCCTTATGTAGGTTCCCTTGGAACAAATCACTTCCAGCAGGACCTGGGGGCTGGGACCGCCCAGACCCTCGGCGGCCAGGATACGGAGGCTGGCTATCTCCACGGGACGGGCCTCGCGCTCGACTTCAAGGCCGCGGCGGGCCAGAGCGTAAAGGGGCGTTCCCCCTTTCTTCAAGGCCGAAGTCATGGGCGGCACCTGCCATTGGCGGCCGGTAAAACGTTCCAGTACGCGGCCGACCGCTTCGGCGGTTACGCCGTCCGCCGGCGAGCGTTCCAGCACTCGTCCGAAAATGTCCCCACTGTCGGTAACCACGCCCAACCTGGCCCAGGCCAGGTATTCCTTCCATTCCCCGGTGATGAAGCGCGCCAGCCGTGTGGCCCGCCCCAGGCACACCGGCAGCACCCCCGCGGCCCACGGATCCAGGGTACCGGTATGACCGGCCCGGGTCCCCGGAAGGAGACGTCGTACGGCGGCCACCACGTCGTGCGAGGTCATACCCGGCGGTTTCAAGATGTTCAGCACGCCCGCGCACTCCGTCACGAAACCACCCGCTCCACCGCCGCCAGAACGCGGCGGCGCACCTCGGCCAAAGTGCCGTCCAAAAGGCAGCCCGCGGCCCGCATGTGTCCCCCGCCGCCCAGGGTTGCCGCCACCGCCTGCACGTCCACCCGCTCTTTGGAACGCAAGCCCACCTTCCACCGGCCCGGTTCGGTCTCCCGGAACAGGATGGCCACCTCCACGCCACGGACGAAACGGGCGTAGTTGACGAGGCCCTCGGTATGCTCGTCCCGCGCCCCTACGGCGGCCAGGTCGGCCAGGGTCACCGTGAGATAGGCGATCCGTCCGCCGGCGGTGAAAGTCAGGCTGCCCAGGCAGCGCTGCAGCAAAAGGAGGCTGGCCAGCGGCTTCTGTTCATACAGGAAGGAATTGACCGCCGCCACGCTCACCCCGCCCTCGATCAGGCGAGCCGCCCGGCGGTGGGTATCCGCGGTGGTGGCGGCATACTGAAAGGATCCGGTGTCGGTCACGATGGCGGTGTAGAGACAGGTGGCGATATCCCCGGTGAGCGGCGCGCCCAACAAATCGATCAGGTCGAACACGATTTCGCCGGTCGCCGCCGCCCGGGCATCGATGTAGGAAAGCCCCGCCCCCGGCGCGTCGTCCGGCTGGTGATGGTCGATGTTGACCACCTGCACGACCGGGCCGTTTGACAGGGCCTCCTGGTACACGCCGAGCCGGGCCGGCACCGAACAATCGACCATGACGAAGATACTATGGCCTTCCAAGCCGGCCCCGCCGGTCACCAGACGGTCCACCCCGGGCAGAAAGGAGTAGAGTTCGGGAACGGGATCGGGCGTAGCCACGGTTACCCTCTTGCCCAAGCCCTCCAGGGCCATGCCCAGGGCCAGGGCCGATCCCAGCGCATCACCGTCGGGCATAACGTGGCCGCAGATGAAGGCGTCGTCCGCGCCACGCAAGACGGCGGCCACCTCCGCCAACGTCACCACCCCCCCCGACCCACCCTCCGGGCGGGTGCCCCCCGGGCCGGGGACCCCGTTGGGCACGCTACTCCTTGCGCAGTTCATCGAGCAACTTTCCCACCCTGGCCCCGTGTTCCATCGAACGGTCCAGACGGAGCGTGATCTCCGGCGCGAACTTCAGTCCCAGGCGCCGTGCGATTTCCCCCCGCAGAAAGCTCTTGGTCTTCTCCAGCACCGCCAGGGCCGCCGATTGGGCGTCGGGGTCGCCCACCACCGAGAGATAAATGCGGCAGTACTTGGAATCGGGGGAAACCTCCGCCATCGTGACCGTAGTCATCGCCAGACGCGGGTCAGCCAACTCCGTCCGGATGAGTTCGGCCATTTCCTCCCTAATGGCCTGGGCCAGGCGCAAAACCCGGTGTGACACAGGACGCACCCCTTCTTTTACCCCATCCCCCCCGACCCACCGAAAGGGATGCGGGACGTAGGACGTTGGTCACGGGAGAGTCGTCGCCATCGGCTCAGCCGACTCCTTCCGTTCCCTCCCTGACCTCCCGCCTCGAAATCAGGTGGGCAACCGGGGGCCCCCGCTCCTCCCGGTCAGGAGGAGACGGACATGTTGGGCAACTCCCTCTTGATCGACTCGGTGGTGAAGGCCTCGATAACGTCGCCTTCCTGGATCTCGTTGAAGTGATCGAGAGCCATGCCGCACTCGTAGCCCTGGGCCACTTCCTTGACATCGTCCTTGAACCGCTTCAGCGAATCCAGCTTGCCTTCGTAGACCACCACGCCGTCGCGGACCAACCGCACGCCGGCGTCGCGGGTGACCTTGCCTTCGGTGACGTAACAACCGGCGATGGTCCCCACTTTGGACACCTTGTATATCTTGCGCACCTCGACCCGTCCGAGAACCACCTCGCGCACCTCCGGTTCGAGCATGCCGAGGATAGCCGCCTGGACATCGTTGATGGCGTCGTAAATCACCCGGTACAGACGCACGTCCACCTTCTCCGCCTCTGCGGCCCGGCGGGCGTTGACGTCCGGACGGACGTTGAAGCCCATGACGATGGCGTTGGCCACGGAAGCCCCCATGATGTCGGTCTCGCTGATGGCTCCCACACCGCTGTGGATCACCCTCACCCTGACCTCGTCGTTGGAAAGCCGTTCCAAAGACTGCTTCAAAGCCTCGATCGAACCCTGCACATCGCCCTTGATCACGATCCGCAGTTCCTTGACCTGTCCTTCCTTGATCTGCTTGAACAAGTCGTCCAGGCTCACCTTCGCCGTACCCTTCATCTCTTCCTCGCGCCGGCGGGCTCCCCGCCGCTGCGCAATGGACCGCGCCACCTTTTCGTCGGGTGCCACCAGGAAAAGATCACCGGCCTGGGGAACCTCCGAAAAGCCCAGAACCGCCACCGGTACGCTGGGTCCGGCCTTTTTGACCCGGCGGCCCTTGTCGTCGATCATGGCCCGCGCCTTGCCGAAGGCCGCACCGGCCACCACCACGTCACCCACCTGCAGAGTCCCGTTTTGCACCAGGACGGTGGCCACCGGTCCCCGTCCGCGGTCCAACTCCGCCTCGATCACGGTTCCCCGCGCGGGACGGGAGGGATTGGCCCTCAGTTCGGCCATTTCCGCCACCAGGAGAATCATCTCCAGAAGGTGTTCCAACCCGGTACCACGGACGGCCGAAACGGGGGCAAAAACCGTATCTCCGCCCCATTCCTCGGCCACCAGGCCGTGTTCGGTGAGTTGTTGCTTGATCCGGTCCACGTCGGCACCCGCCTTGTCGATCTTGTTCACGGCGACGACAATGGGCACCCGGGCTTCCTGGGCGTGATGGATGGCCTCCACCGTCTGGGGCATCACGCCGTCGTCGGCCGCCACCACCAGCACCACCACGTCGGTTACCTGGGCGCCGCGCGCCCGCATGGCGGTGAAAGCCTCATGACCCGGCGTATCAAGGAAGGTGATGCGCCGGCCGCCCACATCCACCTGGTAGGCACCGATGTGCTGGGTTATGCCGCCAAATTCGCCGGCCGTCACGTTGGTTTTCCGGATGGCGTCCAACAGGGACGTCTTGCCGTGGTCCACGTGTCCCATCACGGTAACCACCGCCGGCCGTGGCACCAGGTTGGCCGGATCTTCCTCCGGCTCCTGCATGAGCAGGGTTTCCTGGTCCGGCGTGATCTTGACCTCGACCTCGAAACCGAACTCGCCGGCCAACACGGTGGCCGTATCGGAGTCGACCTCCTGGTTTATGGTGGCCATGACTCCCAGGCTCAAAAGACGTTTGATCAGTTCGGCGGGGCTCTTCTTCATTTTTTCCGCCAGTTCCTGCACGGTGATCGATTCGCCGATAACCACCGGCTTTTTCTCCACCATCGGGATGACCCGGCCCTGGGGCCCGCCACCTCTTCTGTCCCTGGCGTCCCGCGGCCCCCGCGTCCTGATCTTGTTGAGAATCTGGTTCTCGTCGGCCGCGCCGCGGCGGTCGCCGTACCGGTCGCGCGCCACCGGCCGGGCCTGGCCTTTGCCGGGAGCCTTGGGCTTCTCCGTCCCCTTGGCCACCTCGGGCGGCTTGGGAATGGCCGGAATCGGTCTCGGCCCCTGGTACCCGCCGGGGCGGGCGCCGGGACCCTGACCCGGGCGAGGTCCGTATCCGCCGGGCCGGTGATCCGGCCGTGGACCGGGCCGGGTGCCCTGCCCTGATGCGGGTCGGGGACCACCCGGGCGGAAATCCGGCCGGGGACCCTGGGCCGGCCTCGCCCCCTGCCCGCCCTGGTATCCACCGGGGCGGGACTGGTTGTCCGGGCGGGGACCGGGTACCCGCCCGGCCCCTCCCGGCCGCTGTCCGGGGCCGCCGGCCGTACCCGGCCTGGGCCCGGAGGGCCGGACATCGGAACGCCCGGGACCGCCCGTGCGCTCACTCTGCGGACGCGCCGGCCTGGGAGAAGGCCCGGCATGTCCGGAGAAAGCCGGACGGTGTTCGACCGGCCTGGGCGGTGTCTGAGGCGCCCTGGGAGCCGGCGTCATCGTAGCCGCGGGGGGACGCTCGGCGGCCGGCTGGGGACTGGCCACCGCAGCCCGTGGGTTCTCCCGCGCGGGCGCCGGGGAGGGCGCCGGTTCCACCGGCGGTTGCGGTTTAGGAGCGGCCATCGCCGCCGGCGGCCGTACCGGCCGTTCGGTGACGCGCCGGTCGGGAGGCCGGGAAGGAACCTTGACCACCCCGGTATCGCTGCCGTCGGGCACGAAAAGACCTCCCCCCCCCACCGGAGGCCTGGAGCCCGCCGCCGCAGGAACGCCACCCGCGGCCTCGCCCCGCGGCGGGGCCGCCTGGGGCCGTCCGCCCCGGGGGGCCAGTGATTCCTTAATCCGTTGCACTTCGTCATCTTCCAGGGTGCTCATGTGGGACTTGGGACCTATGCCCAGACCGGGCAGACGGTTTATCAAGTCCTTGCTCTCTATGTCAAGCTCTTTAGCCAGTTCATGCACCCGTTTCTTAACCATCAAAGCACCTCCACCTTACTCGCTCATCTCATCCCTGTCGCACCTCTTTCTAAGGTACATCCACCCGGCCGCTACCTCACCCCAAACCGCCCGACCCACCCTCCGGGTGGGTGCCCGCGGCCTTGGGGACCGCGTGTTTACACCCCGTCCCGCCTGACGGCGTGTCGGGGACCCCGTGTTTACACCCCGTCCCGCCTGACGGCGTGTCGGGGACCCCGTGTTTTACGGACAAAATCTCCTGCAAGCCCTCGTAAACCGCGGGGCCTACCGGTGCCTCCAGTTCCTTTTCCAGACGCTTGCCGCGGGGGGCCCCTTTGAGGCAGCTTTCGTTAAAGCAGACGTACGCCCCCCTACCGGAACGCTTGCCGGTCGGGTCTATCGCCACCTCGCCCTGCGGCGTACGGACCACCCTGATCATTTCCCGTTTCGGCTTCATTTCCCGACAGACAATGCATCGGCGCAAAGGAACTTTCTTCACCCTGGGCATCGGCCTTACACCCCTTCTCCGGCCCCCGCACCATCCGGCAGCGGATCGACGGCTTCGCTACCCTCCAGGAAAAGCTGGCCGTATTCCTCGGGGTACAGTTCCTCCATTTGGGACTCGCTCTTGATGTCGATCTTCCAACCGGTCAGTTTGGCCGCCAGCCGGGCATTCTGCCCTTCCCGGCCTATGGCCAGGGAAAGCTGGTAATCGGGTACGATAACCCGGGTCACTTTCTCCTCTTCCCAGATCTCCACCGCCACCACTTTGGCCGGCGAGAGGGCGCTGGCGACGAACTTGGACGGATCGGGATCCCACTTGATCACGTCGATCTTTTCGCCGCCCAGTTCCTGTACGATGTTCTGTACCCTGATACCTTTGGGCCCCACGCAGGCGCCCACCGGATCCACACTCTCGTCCCTCGAATAGACGGCGATTTTGGAACGGGCTCCCGGTTCGCGGACCACACCCTTCAGTTCCACGATCCCCTCGTACAACTCGGGTATCTCCAATTCCAGAAGGCGTTTCAAAAGACCGGGATGGGTGCGGGAAAGCAGGATCTGGGGCCCCTTGGTGGTGCGGCGGACTTCCACAATGTAAGCCTTGAGCCGGTGGCCCACGCGGTAGTCTTCGCCCGGGATCTGTTCCGGCGGCGCCAGGACGGCTTCCGTCTTGCCCAATTCGACTATGACGTTGCGGCTCTCAATGCGCCCGATAATACCGGTTACGACATCGCCTTCCTTGTTGGCGAACTCCTCGAAGATGAGATTGCGTTCGGCCTCCCGAATGCGTTGGACGACCACCTGCTTGGCCGTTTGAGCGGCAATGCGCCCAAAGTCGCGTGGTGTGATCTCAACCTCCACCGTATCTTCCAACTGGTAGCGGGGGTCGATTCCCCGGGCTTCGGCCAGGGAAATCTCGAGGCGGGGATCGGTTACCTCCTCCACCACCTGCCGTTGCGTGAAGACCTTGAATTCCCCGGTATCCTTATCGATGGTGACGCGGGCGTTCTGCAGCGAACCGAAGTTGCGTTTATAAGCGGATAAGAGAGCCGCTTCGATAGCTTCCACCAGCACCGCCATGGAAACGCCCTTCTCCCTCTCCAGGTCACGCAGGGCTTCCAAAAACTCGGCATGGACACCCTGCCCGGCGGCACCACGCTCTTCTTTAGGCCGACCGGCTGCCCTTTTGGCCAGGTTAAACACCCCCCTCGCTAAATGTCCCGATTTGAAGCCGGTTCGGTGGTGGGCCGTTCCCGCCCCAAACCGCCGCTCCCACCCTCCGGGCGGGTGCCCCGGCTCGGAGGACCCGTCCATCAGTCACCAAGCTCATCCAGTCTGGCCGACGCCACCTGGTCCAGGGGAATGCGGACCTCTCCCCCGGCCGCGTCCATGACCACGGTCCGGTCCTCCAGTCCGCGCAACAATCCGGAAAAGGTGTTCTGCCCCTGCACCGGGACCCGGGACACCACTTTGACCCGCCGCCCGGCAAAGTGCCGGTAATGCTCCGGCCTGGTCAGCCGCCTGGTCAGTCCCGGCGAGGACACCTCCAGCGAATAGGCGTGGGGAACGGGATCCTCGCGGTCCAGCACGTAACCGAAACGTTCCGAAAAGCCCTGGCAGTCGTCCAGGGTCACGCCGCCGGGTTTGTCGATGAAGACCCGCACCATACCCCCCGTCCGTGCGTACTCGACGTCCACCAGGGTCACTCCCCTGACCCCGGCTACCGGCAGCGCCAACTCGAAGAGCCTTCGTTCCAGGTCGTCCTTCTCCACGACATTCCTCTCCCCCGACGGGTCCACAAGAACAAAGAGTGGGAACCTCCCACTCCTTGCCAAAAACCGCCGCTTAAGAACCACTTACAGTTTAACACAACGGCATGGAAATAGCAAGAGCGTGAAACGATTTTTTGGGGCGGGGCCCCTTGCCGGCGTGGACTTCCCCGGCTTGGCGAAGCCGCTTTGCCCCGTCCCGCCCGGCCCGCCCCGTCCACCTCAACCCGCCCGACGGCGGGCCGGGTACCCCGGTCAGTACGAGCGGGAAAACCAGACGGTATGCGCCGCCCTCTTACCGCAACCAACACAGGATTCCTTGGTGGCCGGAGGCGAAAACGGTATGTTCCGGGTGGTGAACCCGGTCTCTTCCTTCACCCTGGCTTCACACTCGCGGTCCCCGCACCAGCCGGCCAGCACCCAGCCCACGATGCCGTCCTCCCGCTCCGCCCGGGCGATGTGCTCTTTGATCCCCTCGAGGGTACCGATCTGCGTATGGGAGTGCTCTTCACGGAACACGTGCGCCTTACGAAACATGTTGGCCTGGACCTCATCCAGCAGATCCCTGATCGAAACGACGGCGCCGTCGAGAGGAAGGGCGGTTTTCCCGCCCGTGTCCCGGCGCGCGACAACCACCTGGCCGTTTTCGACGTCACGCGGGCCGATCTCGATACGAAGCGGCACCCCGCGCATTTCCCACTCGTTGAACTTCCAGCCGGGCGTCTCCTCCCGCAGGTCGGTCCTGACCCGGACGCCTGCCTCCCTGAGGGCGGCGAAAAGCAGATCCATCTTCTCCATGACGGCGGCCCGTTTGTTCATCGGACCCACCGGGATCATGACCACCTGGGTGGGCGCGATGCGCGGCGGTATGGCCAGTCCCCGGTCGTCCCCGTGCACCATGACCATGGCGCCGATCAACCGGGTCGACGCCCCCCAGGAAGTCGTATGCACGTACTTCAGCTGGTTGTCCCGGTCCAGGAACTTTATTTCGAAACCCCGGGCGAATTTATCGCCAAGGTAATGGGAAGTACCGGCCTGCACGGCCTTGCCGTCCTTCATCATCGCTTCGATCGAATATGTATCCACCGCCCCGGCAAAGCGCTCACTGGGCGTCTTTTGGCCAGCCCATACCGGAATGGCCAGTTCCCGTTCCACGACTTCGCGGTAAACATCCAGCATGCGCATCGTTTCCCGGCGCGCATCCTCTTCGTCGGCGTGCGCGGTATGGCCCTCCTGCCAAAGAAACTCCGAAGTCCGCAGGAAGGGAACGGTCCGCTTCTCCCAACGGAAGACATTGCCCCACTGGTTGATCAACACCGGCAGGTCCCGGTAACTGTTGATCCATTTGCTGTACATGTAGCCGATCACCGTTTCGGAAGTCGGACGCAGGGCCAACCGCTCCTCCAGCTTCTCGCCGCTGACTTCCGTTACCCAGGGCAGTTCCGGGCTGAAGCCTTCGACGTGCTCCTTTTCCTTCTGGAAAAAAGATTCGGGTATCAACATCGGGAAATAGGCGTTCCGGTGACCGGTCTCCTTGAACCGCTTGTCCAGCGCTTCCTGAATGCGTTCCCATAGTTCGAAACCTTCCGGTTTAAATACGATACAGCCGCGCACCGGCGCGTAATCCATTAAATCCGCTTTGCGAATGGTGTCCAGGTACCAGCGGGAGAAATTCTCGGATTGCGGAGTGATTTCTTTTGAAACCATTTGACTGTTATCTTCCATCGAAAGTACACCCCTGATTCATTGTGAAAGTTTACAACGTATCAATACCGCCGGACGGGTTTGACGCGTACCGTGGTGATTTAAGCCGCATGTATTATATAGCTCTTCAGGGAAAAAGGCAAACGGAGGATACCGGGTCAGTCCACGGACCGGTCTCCCCCGGCGCCCCCCTCCTCCCAGCCGGCCAGGGACCCGACGGCCCGGGCGGCGGCCAGGGCGGCCCCGGGCCGGCCCAGGGAGCGGGCCGCCCCCCGCATGGTTGCCTGCATGGCGGACGACCGCAGGAAGGCCTCCACCGTCGCCGCGGCCCCGGCCGCCCCTTCAACCAGACGGGCCGCTCCCCGCCGGGTCAGAAACTCGGCGTTGCGCTCCTCCTGGCCGGGAATGGGGTCGATTACCAGGATGGGCACCCCCGCGGCCAGGGCCTCGGCGCAACTCAGTCCCCCCGCCTTGCCGACCATCAGGTCGGCCGCCCCCACCAGCCGGTGGATGTCGCCCACGAACCCGAAAACGCGGCAAGGATGGTTCAACAAAGGGGCCAGTCTTTCCAACCGCGCTTGCAAAGCGGTGTTGCTGCCGGCGACCACCAGGAGTTGCATGGGCGTGGCGACCCGCCCCAGGGCGGACACGACGCCTGCCAGAGGCCCCATACCCAGCCCGCCGCCCATGACCAGCACGGTGGGCCGGTCCGGGACCAGGCCCAGCCGGAGCCTTTCCGCCGCCGCGTCACACGGCGCGGCAAACACCGGGTCGATGGGGATGCCCGTGACGACGGCCCTGTCCGCCTCGATTCCCTGCGCCACCAGTTCCGCCACCAGGTCTTCGTGGCCCAGCAGGTAGAGATCCACGGAAGGAAAAACCCAGAAGGGATGGACGGTAAAGTCGGTCAGCGCGGCCACCACCGGGAGAAACAGCCGGCCCCGCCGCTTCAGGTAATCCAGGATCCCCAGGGGGAAGGGATTGGTACACACCAGGGCCGCGGGGTCCGCCCCGGCGATCAACGCGGCCATTTGGCGGGCGGCGAGGCGGTTCAACATTCGGTTGAACTCCACCTTGCTCCGCCCGGCCGCGCGGCCGTTCTCCAGTTTCCGGTACAGGTACCCGTAAACCCGCGGGGTCACCCGGACCATTTGCAGGTAGAGCGGAAGCGCCGTTTTTTGCAAAAAGGGTCTGACGTAGCGAAAGGTATCGACTACCTCCACCGCACAGGAGGGACAGTGGCGGGAAAGGGCCTGCCCTATGGCCGCGGCCGCCCGCATGTGGCCGGCCCCCGCCGAGACGGACAGGATGATGACCTTAGGCATCGCCTTGTTCCGCCAGCATGTTCTCGATCTCCTGCAGCAGGGTCTCCACCAGTTCCCCTTCCGGCACGGTGCGCAGCACCCGGCCGGCACGGAACAGGAGACCGGTGCCCCGGCCGCCGGCTATGCCCACATCGGCCTGGCGGGCTTCCCCGGGTCCGTTTACCGCGCAACCCATGACCGCCACCTTCAGCGGCCGGTCCACCGTGGCCAGCCGGCTTTCCACGGCCTCCAGCACCGGCACCAGGTCGATGCGGCAGCGGCCGCAGGTGGGGCAGGAGATGATCTCGGGTCCGCGCCGCCGGATGCCCATGGCGCCCAGGATTTCGTAAGCCACCCGCACCTCCGGCAGCGGGGAACCGGTCAGGGAGACGCGGATGGTGTCGGCCAGGCCTTCGGCTAAAAGAAGTCCTATGCCCACCGCCGAACGCACGCTGCCCGAGGTAACGCTTCCGGCTTCGGTCACCCCGGCATGAAAAGGGTAGTCCACACGGGAGGCCAGGAGACGGTAGGCCTCCAGCATGAGGGGAACGTCGGAAGCTTTGAGGGAAACCTTGATGGCCCGGAAACCCGTCGCTTCCAGGAGCCGGATGTGTTCGAGGGCGCTGTCCACCATGGCCTGGGCGGTCACCTCGCCGCCCGGCCCCAGGAGACGGCGCTCCAGGGATCCGGCGTTGACGCCCACCCGGATGGGCACGCCGCGGGCACCGGCCGCGCGGGCCACCGCCGCCACCTTCTCGGGACCGCCGATGTTGCCGGGATTGAGGCGCAGGCCGTCGACCCCGGCCTCGAGGGCCGCAAGGGCCAGCCGGTAATCGAAGTGGATGTCGGCTACCAGGGGTACGTCCACCAGTTCCTTGATCCGGACCAGGGCACGGGCCGCGGCCGCATCGGGCACCGCCACCCGAACGATCTCGCATCCGGCGGCGGAAAGGCGCTGGATCTGCGCCACCGTCGCCGCCACGTCCGCCGTATCGGTGTTGGTCATACTCTGTACGCTCACCGGGGCGCCGCCGCCCACCCGGACCTTGCCCAACTGGACGGGTGCGGTTTTCCGGCGCGGAAAGGACAAGGGTACCCCCCCCTATACCAGGTGCAGGATGTCGTTGTAGGTGATGGCCACCATCAAAAGAAGCAGGAGACCCAGGCCGACCAGGTGGATGAAGTTTTCCTTGGCCGGGTCGACGGGCCGGCCCCGCACCGCTTCGGTCAACAGGAAGACGATCCGGCTGCCGTCCAGGGCCGGCACCGGCAGAAGGTTGAAAATACCCAGGTTGATACTCAAAAAGGCGGACAGTTCCGCCAGATTGGTCAGACCCACCTTCGCCGCCTGGCCGATCTCCACCGCCACCCGCACGGGCCCGCCCACCTCCGGCGGGGCGTGGGCGAAAATCATCCGGCCGACAAAGAGCAGGATCAGTCCCGTGATCCGGCCGGTGTACACGAAACCGCTCGAGAGGGCCACCAGCGGGTCCCGCCTCACCATCTGCGGGTCGGCGTTGACGATGCCGATCAGACCCTGCCCGGAGGCGTTGGTCGCGGTCCTGACCCTTATATCCAGGCGGCTGTCCCCGCGTTCGACGGACAGGACGATGGTCCGCTCCGGCCGGGCCTGGATTTCCTTCACCAACTGGTCCCAGTCGGACACCGGGTGGCCGTCGACGGCCACAATCCGGTCGCCCGGCTTCACGCCGGCGGCCTGCGCCGGCTCCCCCGTCAGTACCGAACCCACGACGTTGGTCACCACCGGTACGCCCTGAACCAGGAACACAACCGTAAGAATGACCGCGGCCAGCAGGAAGTTGGCCGCCGGCCCGGCGGCGATGACGACCAGGCGCTGCCACACCGGCCTTTCATTGAAAGAACGGCCCGCTTCCACCGGCTCGGTATCGCCCGGGTCCATACCGGCCATACGGGTGTAGCCCCCCAGCGGCAGGGCCCGCAGGCTGTAGACGGTTTCCCGGTCCCGGTAGCCGGCCAGGCGCGGCCCGAAACCGAGGCTGAATTCGTGCACCTTGATGCCGGACCCTTTGGCCCCCAGGAAATGTCCCAGTTCGTGGCAGAAGATCAAAAGACCGAAGACCACGACGGTGGCCACAACGGTTGTCATCAACTCACCCCCGGCCCGGTCCACCGGGCCAATTCACCGGCCACCGTCCGGGCCCAGCGGTCCGCGGCCAGCACTGTTTCCAGGCCCGGTTCCTTCATGGGCAGGTGCTTGGCCAGCACGCGGGAAACCAGGCGCGGAATGTCGGCAAAACCACCCTCGCCGGCCAGGAACCTGGCCACCGCCACTTCGTTGGCCGCGTTCAGGACGCAGGGGTAGGTATCACCCCGGCGCGCCGCCTCGAGGGCCAACTCCAGGCAGGGGAAGCGCTGGGTATCGGGCGGCTCGAAGGTCAGCCGGCCCATTTGGGCCGGGTCCAGGACCGGCCAGGGACCGTCCCGCCGCTCAGGGTAAAAGAGGGCGTACTGGATGGGCAGCCGCATGTCGGGACGGGAAAGGCAGGCCAGGAAAGTGCCGTCGCGGAAACCGACCATGGCGTGCACCACGGACTCCGGGTGCACCACCACCCGGATCCGGTCGTAGCCCACCCCGAACAGCCACCGCGCCTCGATGACCTCCAGGCCCTTGTTCATCAGGGTGGCCGAATCCACGGAAATCTTGCGTCCCATCGACCAGTTGGGATGGGCGCAGGCCTCCGCCGCGGTCACCCGCGCCATTTCGGCCGCGCTCCTGTTCCGGAAGGGGCCCCCGGAAGCCGTGAGAACCAGGGTCCGGACCTCCGCCGGCGACCGCCCCGTCAGGCACTGCCACAGCGCGGAATGTTCGCTGTCGACCGGCAAAAGGCGCCCTCCGGCCCTGGCCGCCTCGGTCACCAGGGCACCCGCGGCCACCAGGGTCTCCTTGTTGGCCAGGGCCACGTCGATGCCCCGGCCCAGGGCCGACAGGACGGGCGCCAGTCCGGCCAGCCCGGAAACAGCCACCAGCACCAGGTCCAGGTCCGGCCAGGCCGTCAGGCGGGCCAGGCTGTCCGGCCCGGTCAGCAGCGCGGTACCCGGCGGCAGTTGCCCGGATGCCAGGTTCCCTGCGGCCAGGGCGACGACCCGCGGACGGTAGCGGGCCACCTGGTCCGCCAGGGCGGCGCCGTTGCGACCCGCGGCCAGTCCCACCACTTCCAGTTCGCCCGGGAAGGCGTCCACGACGGCCAGGGCCTGACGCCCGATGGAGCCGGTGGATCCCAGAATGGCTATGCGTTTGGGCAAACGCGACATCTCCCCCGTTCGGCAACCACCAGGCCGGCCGCCTCCGGCCTTGGGCCGGAAAGCTTGGGAACCGCTTGCGGGAATCCCCCCGTGCAAAGGCGGGGTCTTCCGTCGGCGCCTTCACCGGCAGGTACGCCGGCGACAGCGGGTGGTCGTCTACTACTTGCGCACGAATACGAAATTTATACCGGAGCGGGACAGCGCCTTCAATATGATGACGGTCACCAGTCCCAACAGGATACCCCAAAAACCCATGATCCTGAGTCCGGCGTACATGGCCACCAGCACGGCCAGCGGGTGCAGGCCCAGGTTGGCCGCCACGATGCGGCTTTCGAACAATTGCCGGGCGGTGAAGATCACCGCGTAGAGCACGGCCAACTTGATACCCAGCGCCGTGGCCCCGCTGAAAAAGGCCCAGGCCATCCAGGGCAGGTAGAAAGCCGCCGGCCCCAGGGGTACCAGGTCGAAGAAGCCGACCAAAAGGCCCAGGGACAGGGCGTACCTGGCGTGGATCACGTAAAGTCCCAGGATGGAGAGGGCGGTCGTGATGCCCACCAGGATCAACTGGGCCCGCAGGTAGGCCAGGCCCGCCCGGGCGATGTCCCGGGAGATGCGACGCAGCTGGTCGCCCAGGGGGGCGGGGAAGAGGCCGAACAAAAAGGCGGCCACGGCCTGGCGGTCCCGGCTCAGGAAGTAGGTGGCCAAAAGGCTCACCACCAGCACCACCACCAGGGCGGGCACGGCGCCGGTCAAAAAGAGCAGGGAATTGATCACGGCCCCGACCAGTCCCCTCAGGCTTTCGGTGAAGGCCCCGGCGGCCTGCTGGATCCACCCGGCGATGGCCGGATCGAGCCGCCCGTAAAAGGCCAGGCCCTGGTTGACGAGATTGAGCACGCCGGCCTGCACCATCTTGACGTAGGCGGGCAGGTTGGCGGAAAAGCCGGTCAGTTCCGCCAAAAGACGCACGACGACCAGGGTCACCGCCAGCCCCAGGACCCCTAAAACGACGGCCATGCTCACCAAAACGGCCGCCCCCCGGGTGAAACGGACCCGCGTCTGGAAAAAGCTTACCAGGGGGTCGATCAGCACGGTCAGGAACACGGCGATCAGAAAAGGCACCAGCACCGGGAACAGATACCGCAACACCACGATGCCGAGAAAGACCACCGCCGCCGCGGCCAGAAGATGCAAAACCCCCCACAGAAACCTGGACATGAGACCGGCCACCCATTCGCCGATAGTACCTGGCTAACTAATATCCTATGTTTCCCTCTTCACATCAATTTAAACAGGCGGGCAAAGTAGTAGACCAGGGGAGCGGTAAAAAGCATGCTGTCGAAACGGTCGAGCATGCCGCCGTGCCCCGGAATGAGGGTCGAGGCGTCCTTGATGCCCGCCTGCCGCTTGAAGGCCGACTCCACCAGATCGCCGAAAAGCGCGGCCACGCCCACCAGGAGCCCCAGGACCAGCAAGGGAACCAGGGGAAAGAAGGGATCGGCCGCGTGATAGACGGCGGCCGCCGCGACGCTGCCGGTCAGCCCGCCCACGGCCCCCTCCACGGTCTTTTTCGGAGACAGGGCGGGGGCTACACGGTGGCGTCCCAAAAGTCGCCCGGTAAAGTAGGCGCAGGTGTCGGAAGACCAGGTGGCGACCAGCATGAAGCTCGTCCAGGTCCAACCGGCGTCCAAAGTGCGCAAGAGATATATGTAGACCAACAAGCCCACGTACAGGGTTCCCAGAAGCGTCGCCGCCCCGTCCACGGGCGAGTACGCCGGGTACATCACCATCATGTAGATGAGCTGTCCGACCACGATCAGGATCAGTAGCGGTCCCAGGTTGTTTCCGTTGTGCAGGTAGGCGTCCCCCAGGAGGATCAGGCAGCCGGCCGCCGCGAGCACCAGCCCGAAATTGACGCCCGGTTTGAGCATGCGGTCCATTTCCCGGAGAGCGAGACCCATGATCGCCGCCGTCAGGACCAGCAGGTACCAATGGCCCAACCAGGCCGCCAGGATCAGAAGGGGAATGCCCACAATCGCGCTTAAGACCCGCTGCCAAAGCACCGCCTATACCACCCGTCCTACGGGTTGCACAACCCGCCAAAGCGACGTTCGCGTCCTTGAAAGTCAACCAGGGCCTCCAGAAGGTGAATGCGCCGGAAGTCGGGCCAAAGGACCGGCGTCAGCCAGAACTCGGTGTAGGCCATTTGCCAGAGGAGAAAGTTGGACAGGCGCAGGTCGCCGGACGGCCGGATCAGGAGGTCGGGATCGGGCAGCCCGGCCGTGTACAGGTAGCCGCCCAGCCGGTCCTCGTCCACCTGCTCCGGGGCGACCTTGCCGGCCAGGACGTCGGCGGCCAGACGCCGCACGGCGTCCACCATCTCGGCCCGGCCTCCGTAGTTGAGGGCCAGGTTCAACAGCAGGCCACGGTTGGGCCCGCTCTTGCGCCGGGCCCGCTCCAGGGCTTTCACTGCCGGCGGCGGCAATTCGGCGATGCGTCCGATGGCCTCGACCCGGACCTGGTTGCGGCACAGTTCGTCGATTTCACGATTGAGGTACTCCGTCAGGAGGTTCATGAGGAGGCCGACCTCTTCCCGCGGGCGGCGCCAGTTTTCCGTGGAAAAGGCATAGACCGTCAGAATCCTCACGCCCAGTTCGCTGGCGGCACGGACCACCTCCCGCAACGACTCCACGCCGGCCCGGTGGCCGAACGCGCGGGGCAGGCCCCGGGACCGGGCCCAACGACCGTTGCCGTCCATGATGATGGCCACGTGTTGCGGAATCCGGGACCGGTCGAGGGCCGCGAGCAGATTTTCCTCCTCGTCCGACCAGTTGATGGTCTCCTGGGTCTTGCGCCTTAACATAATTCTATCCGTCGCTTTACCTGGCTTTTCTCCATTATATGGCCGGAGGGCGCACCGCCATGCGGGGTCCGGGGTCCGGCCACGGCATGCCTTCCGGGCCGGCTTGAAAGACCCGGAAGAACGGCTCGTACTCGAACATCGGGCTTCTAGCTTCAAACATCGAGGAGGCCCCGGCCCTCGACCGCCACCGTCAGAACCAGTTCGTCCCCGACGCCGCCGGTGCACCGTACCACCCGGAGCCGTCCCGTTCCCTTCTGCCGGCCGCGAGTGAATTTCAACACCACCCGACGGCTCCCGGCCAGGATTTCCAAAACGTCCGTCAGAGGACGCGCCAGAGAGGACTCGCAGATATGCATCTTCCCACCTTGGTCCGCCGGCTACACCTGCATGATTTCGCGTTCCTTGCCCTCCACCAGGCCGTCGACTTCCTTGATGGAACGGTCGGTCAGCTTCTGCACCTCTTCCTGCCGGCGTTTCAGTTCGTCTTCGGAAATACGGCCGTCCTTTTGGGCCGCCTTCAAAGCGTCGTTGGCCTCCCGCCTGATATTGCGCACGGCCACCCGGGCTTCCTCGCCTTTCTTCCGGACCGCCTTGCCCAGTTCCGCCCGGCGCTCGCTGGTGAGCTGGGGGATGGCCAGGCGTATGACCGTGCCGTCACTGGTGGGAGTGATGCCCAGGTCCGATTTCAGGATGGCCCGCTCGATGTCCGGCAGCAGTTTTTTATCCCACGGCGCGACAACCAGAAGCCGCGGCTCGGGCACCGAGAGGTTGGCCAATTGATTGACCGGGGTCGGCGTTCCGTAGTAGGGCACCATCACCTTTTCCAGCAGGGCGGGTGTGGCCCGGCCGGCCCGTATGGATCCCAGTTCCTTCTTGAGAACCTCGATCGTTTTCTTCATGGAGCTTTCCGCAACGCTCAGGTATTCGTCCGGCACGAAGCGTCCCCTCCCACGTAGGTACCTACCTTCTCACCCAAAACGGCCCGTTTGATGTTCCCTTCCCGGTTCAGGTTGAAAACCACCAGCGGAATCCCGTTGTCCATGCACAACGAGGTGGCGGTGGCATCCATGACCCCGAGACCCATGTTGAGGACGTCTATGTAGGAAAGCGTCTCAAACTTACGGGCCGCCGGGTTTTGCCGGGGATCCGCGTCATAGACCCCGTCCACCTGTTTGGCCATCAGGATTACCTCGGCTTCGATTTCCGCCGCCCGCAGGGCGGCACAGGTATCGGTGGAGAAATAAGGGTTGCCGGTTCCGGCGGCGAAGATCACCACCCGTCCCTTTTCCAGATGCCGGATGGCCCGGCGCCTGATGTAGGGTTCCGCCACTTCCTGCATGCCGATGGCCGTTTGCACCCGCGTGTCAAGGCCCGCTTTCTCCAGCCCGTCCTGGAGGGCGAGGGCGTTGATGACCGTGGCCAGCATACCCATATAATCGGCCATGGCCCGGTCCATGCCGCGGGTGCTGCCGGAAATCCCCCGCCAGATGTTGCCGCCGCCCGTCACCAGGGACAACTGCACTCCCAGATCGACCACTTCCCGGATCTGGCGGGCAATCGCCTTGACCACCTCCGGGTCGATGCCGTGATCCTGAGCGCCGGCCAAGGCCTCGCCGCTGACTTTCAGAACCACCCGCCGGTAACGGGCGGACTGCTCGTTCCCCGCCTCCCAAGCCAAGGACAATCCTCCGTTTCCCCTCCATTCTCCACCGGTGCCACGAATCCTGCCCGCTCCCCTATTTGCCGGAAGCCATCCGGGCCACTTCGGAGGCGAAGTCGTCCTCGCGTTTGGACAGACCCTCGGCCAGTTCGAAACGGGTGAAACGCCGGACCGCGATATTTTCGCCGGTGCGGGCGATCTTCTCCATCAGGAGGTCGCGTACGCTCATGTCCGGATTCTTGATGAAGGGCTGTTCCACGAGACATTTTTCCTTGAAGAACTTCTCCAGACGACCGGCCACGATCTTCTCCATCACCTGCGCCGGCTTGCCTTCCGCCGCCGCCTGGGCGGCCAGGATGGCCTTCTCCCGGGCCAGGACCGCCTCGGGTACCTCCTCCCGGCTCACGTATTCCGGCCGGGCCGCCGCCACCTGCATGGCGATGTCGCGGGCCAGGGCCCGGAATTCGTCGGTCTTGGCGACAAAGTCGGTCTCGCAGTTCACCTCCACGAGCACCCCTATGCGTCCGCCGCCGTGAATGTAGGCTTCCACGAGACCCTCGGCGGCGATGCGGCCCGCCTTTTTGGCCGCGGAAGCCAGTCCCTTCTCCCGCAGATAGGTCACGGCCTTGTCCAGGTCGCCACCCGTTTCGGCCAGCGCCCGCTTGCAGTCCATCATCCCCGCCCCGGTGCGCTCGCGCAGTTCCTTTACCGTTTTGGCACTAATCTCCACCAAAATACCCCCTCGTCTGGTGCCAGGTTCTTCCTTCCCCCTATTATGCCCGTCGGCCCCGGACTTCCAACCGCCGCCGGGCTTTCCCTAAGACGTCCCAGGCCAAACAAAAGGGCAGGATCCGTGCACCCTGCCCTCCCGAGCCCTTACTGCGCCGCCTCCAGTTGTTCGCCCTGCCGTCCTTCCAAGACGGCGTCGGCCATTTTCCCGGTCAGCAGGCGTACCGCCCGGATCGCATCGTCGTTGCCCGGAATGACGTAATCGATTTCATCCGGATCGCAGTTGGTATCGACTATGGCCACGATGGGAATGTGCAGCTTCCGCGCCTCGGCCACGGCAATCCTTTCTTTGCGGGGGTCGATGACGAACAGGGCGCCGGGCAGCTTCTTCATGTCCTTGATGCCGCCCAGGAACTTGTTCAAACGTTCCTTTTCGTGCAGGAGTTCGGCTACTTCCTTTTTGGGCAGGGCCTCCATGCGCCCGGACTGCTCCATGTTATCCAGTTCGTGCAGGCGGTCCACCCGCCGCCGGATGGTGGGGAAGTTGGTCAGCATACCTCCCAGCCAGCGTTGGTTCACAAAGAACATGCCGCAGCGGGTCGCTTCCTCGCGCACGGATTCCTGGGCCTGTTTCTTCGTGCCCACGAACAGCACCGTGCCGCCGCCCGCGGCCAGGTCGCGCATGAAGAGGTAAGCCTCGTCCACTTTTTTTACCGTCTTCTGCAGGTCGATGATGTAAATGCCGTTGCGATCGGTAAAAATGTACGGCGCCATCTTGGGGTTCCAGCGCCGGGTCTGGTGGCCGAAGTGCACGCCAGCCTCCAGCAGTTGTTTCATGGATATTACGGCCGTAAATAACACCTCCCCCCCGCCTCGGTTTTACCTCCGCCGCCTTCATCTCCCGGCAGGCCCCTCCCAGGGCACCCTGCCCGGCATCGGACGGCGTGCGTATTTTGGCACCAGTGATCATTCTAACATAAAAAGCCGCCGCAAGGCAACAGTGGAAAAAGGAATGTTCCCCCGCCCCGGCCGAAGCCGGCCGGGGCCGGCCACGGCCCGGAACCGTTCCACCACCCGGGCGACCGTCCAATCATGTCTATATCCGGTAGGTGTCCGCCACCGCCTTGAAACGCTCCACCACCTGCGCTATCCCGTCCGTGGTGGAGCCGGCCGCCTCGGCCGCGGCCGCGGTTTCCGCGGCCACCCGGGCGATGGAGCGAACATGGGCGGTCACCTTTCCGGCGGTTTCCCCCTGCTCGATCAAGGTGGACCCGACCCCCCGGGCCGCCGCCAGGGCCCCATCGGCCTTGGCCTGCACCTCGGCAAAGGAGGCCGCGAAACGCCGCAGCTTTTCCAGCCCCTCGCCGACCGCCCGCTTCGTGTCGCCCAGTTCACGGCGCACACCGGCCACGATCTGGCTGATTTCGGCCGTGGCCTGGCCGGCACCTTCGGCCAGCCTGACCACCTGGCCGGCCACCGTCTCGAATCCCCGGCCGTGCTCGCCGGCCCGGGCCGCCTCGATGGCTGCGGACAGGGCCAGGAAATTGGTCTGTCGCGCTATGTCGGCGATCACCGCCGCCGTATCGAGGATATCGTCGGCCGCCTTTTCCATGGCCGTCACCCGTGCCTGCATGTCATCGACCATCCGCCGGATGCCGTCGATCCTGGCCACGCCTTGCACCGCCAGGTCTCCGGTGGCTGCCGCCAGCGTTTCCGCCTGCCTCGACAACTCGACAATCTCGCGGTTCTTGTCTTCGTACGCCTGCACCAGGGCGTTGATCTCCTCCACGCCCGCGGTCTGAGTGTGCCCGGCCCGCACGACCTGGTCGATGCCGCTTTTGATCTGTTCGGCATTCCGCTCCAACAGGGCCGTGTTGCGGACGATCTCACCCAGGTGTTTCACCATCCCTTTGCATACCTTGCGCACGTTCTCGGCCAGATGCCCAAACTCACCGGGCGCGGCCAGTGGTTCCGGCATACGGGAGAGGTCACCCTGGCCCAGCCGCCCGGTGGCGGCGTGCAGACCGTCCCACAGCGGACCGAGAAAACCGAAGAGCGAAAACGCCGCGTACGATGCCGCCGCCGTAACGACCAGCACGGCCGCGACGCCCGCGGCCGGACCGAGCCGCAAGAAGAGGGCGGCCAGCAGGGCCGCCACGGTGGCCGCAGCCACCAGGCACCAGCGATAACGGATGAGGCTCATGACCGGTCACCACCTTCCCCGGTGTAGCCGAAGATGCGCAAAACCTTTTGCAGGCGACCGGAAAGCTGAGTCAACTCGCCGCTGTCGGCGGAAGCACGCATGGCTTGAGCCGACGCTTCCCCGGCCATGGCGGCGATTTTCTCCGCCCCGGTCACCATGCGGCCGGTGCTCTCCGCCTGGCCGCGCAGGGCATCGGCCAATCGCCCGGCGGCGTCCGCGTTCCGGCCGGCCGTTTGCCTGATTTCGGCAAAGGCCCCACCCACGTCCGCCGCCAGTTGCCGGCCGGCGTCAACCGTCGCCACGGTCCCCACGGTGAGGGTCTCCATTTGGCCGACCGTCTCCCGGATGCGGGAGGCCGCCTGCGCCGCCCCCGCGGCCAGTTGCCGGACCTCTTCGGCCACCACCGCGAAACCGCTCCCGAAGGACCCGGCCCGCGCCGACTCCACGGCGGCATTGAGGGCCAGCAGATTGGTATCGGCGGCCATTCCCCCCACCGTTTCCACAAGCTGCCCGATGCGGCCGGACAGTTCCCGGAAGCCGGCAATCCGTTCGGCCACCGAATGGACGCCCCCGGCCAGCGCTTCCACGGCCTGCCCCCCCTGTTCGGCCGCCTGGTCGCTCAACCCGGCCGCCTGGGCCGCTTGTTCGGCCACCGAAGCGGCCTTCCCGGCTTCCCGGGCCAGTTTTTCTATTCCCGCCAGCATTTCCCGGATGAGGGCGGCCTGGTCCTGGCTGGCCCGGCTAACCTGCCCGGCCACGCCCGCCACCTGCGCGCCGGTCTGTTCCAGCAAAGCCGTGTTCTCGTCGACCGTGGTCAGGAAGGCCAGCATCCGCTCTCCCATCTGATTCAGGCCGTCGTTGAGTTTTCCCAGTTCCCGGTGGCGGAAGGTGGCGATGTCGACCACGGCCCTGCCCTTGAGAGAAGTGCCGGTCGAGGTGAGAAGGCGGCCGATCTCCCGTTGCGGCGAGGCCGGGAGGAGGACGGCCAGGACAACGGCCGCGAGAAGACCCGCGGCCGAGGCCAGATAAAAGGTGAGGCCGAAACCGCCCGTCAACAGATAACCCATGATCGCGCCCGCCCCGGCCACCATACAGGTGACCCCGGCTGCCGCGGCCAGATAAACCCGCACGAACACACCCCCTTGAGAAAACCGGCGGCGGCGTCAAGGCAAAAACCGGCTTGTTACCGGTATATATCGGACGATTGGCAGCCGGGGTTAACCCCCGTGGGCCCGGTGGATCTTCAATTTTGGGGCAAAAAAATGGTTGACAGTGATAATGATTTTCATTATAATAAGGGAAAGGCAAGCTACGGGGGGTCCCACATGAAGCCTGGCCTGTTCCACCGGTTCGGCCGCCTCCACCAACCCCGGTGCCGCTGCGGCGAGAGCGCCTGCGGCGGTGCCGCCGGTTGCTCCGGCCACGACCTGTGCGCCACCCGGGAATGGAGCCCGGCGGGTCCCATGCCGGCCGTGCCCCGGGGCCTTACCCTGCGGTCCCTTGGACCCGGCCAACGCGCCCGGATCGAGGACCTTTCCTTGCCGGAGGCGGTTAAAAAACGGCTGTGGTCTCTCGGCTTGACCCGCGGAACCATCGTTACCGTGGTCACCAAGGAAGCCGGCCGCATGATCATCGCCGTCCGGGATTCCCGGCTGGGCCTGGGTCCGGAAACGGCCGCCCGCATCCTTTGCCGGCAGGCTTCCAGGAGCCGAAGGATATGACGGTTATAGCCCTGGCCGGACAGCCCAACGTCGGCAAATCCTCCGTTTTCAACGCCCTCACCGGTTTGCGCCAGCACGTGGGTAACTGGCCGGGCAAGACGGTGGAAAAAAAAGAAGGCCTGGTGAGCTGGCCCCAGGGACGGGAAGCGCGCCTCATCGATCTCCCGGGCACGTACAGCCTCACCTCGCACACGATAGAGGAAATCGTCAGCCGGGACTTCATCCTGCGGGAAAACCCGGACCTCATCCTCAACGTGGTGGACGCCGCAAATCTGGAGCGGAACCTGTACCTGACCACCGAACTCATGGACGTCCAGCGCCCGGTCGTCGTCCTGCTGAACATGATGGACCTGGCGGATCACAAAGGCTACCGCATCGACACCGGCGCCCTGTCGCGGGCCCTGGGGGTACCGGTGATCCCCCTCGTGGCCAGCCGCCGGGAGGGGCTGGCCGGTCTGCACGAAACGGTCGGTCGCTGGCTGGAGCAACCCCCGGCCCCCGGGGGCGCTTTTCGCTTTTCCGCCGCGGTGGAGGACGTTTTGTCCGCCATGGTCTCTTTGCTGGCCCCCTACGACTTCGCGGATTATCCGGCGCGCTGGCTGGCCATAAAGCTCCTGGAGGACGACCCCCAGGTCGGGGAAATGGTCACCGGCCGCCTGACGCCGGCGGATCTGGCCGGGTTACAGACCCTGCGCCGGCGGTTGCCGGAGGAGACCGACCTCGTGGCCGCCGGGCGTTACCGCTGGATCAACACCGTCTTGGGCCGCGCCGCCCGGCGGGAAAACCTGGGCCGCCTTTCCCCCAGCGACCGGGTCGACCGGATCCTGACCCACCGCTGGCTGGGTCCGCCCATTCTCCTGGCCGCCCTGGCCGCCATCTTCCTGACCATATTCCGGCTGGCCACCCCGCTCGAGGACCTCATCGGCAACCTTTTCGCCTGGCTCGGCAACCTGGTGGATACCTCCCTGGGGCCGCCCGTGCCGACGTGGGTTTCCCACCTGTTGTCCGGAGGAGTCCTGGCCGGAGTCGGAACCGCGATGAGCTTCGTGCCCCTGATCTTCATCAGCTTCACCATGTTCGGCCTGCTGGAGGATGTGGGCTACTTCGCCCGGGCCGCCTTCGTCGTCGACCGTTTTCTCGGCCCCCTGGGGTTGCCCGGCAAGTCCTTCATCAGCCTCCTGATGGGCTACGGGTGCAACGTGCCGGCCATCATGGCCGCCCGTACCGCGGAAAACAACCGCGACCGGCTGCTCACCATCATGGTTACCCCCCTGACCATCTGTTCCGCCCGCCAGGTGGTGGCGGTAGCGCTGATCGGCGCCCTTTTCCGGCCGGCCGCCGGCCCGTGGGTCATGTTGGGGCTGTACCTGGTGGGTTTCGTCATGATCAGCCTGGTCAGCCTGGTTCTCACGAGCACCGTGTTGAAAAGCGACCGCTCGCCCTTTTTCATCGAACTGCCCATGTATCGTTGGCCCAACTGGTACAACGTGGTGAACTACGCCTGGCACAAGACCGGCGCCTATCTCCGGCGGGCCGCCACCTACATCGCCCTGGTGAGCGCCCTGTTGTGGGTCCTGACCCGGTTCCCCGGCGGCGACATCGGGCACAGCCTGCTGGGTACCCTGGGCCATTTCCTGGCACCGCTGGGCCGTCCCTTCGGCTTCGACTGGCGTCTCATCGTGGCCCTGATCGCCGGTTTTTCGGCCAAGGAAACCGCCCTGGCCACCATGGGAGTACTCTATCATGCCAACCAGGCCAATATCGGCACCGTTCTTACGCGCAACCTGCCTTTTGCCTCCGGTCTCTCCTTTTTCGTCTTTTCCATGTTCTACCTGCCCTGTCTGGTCACCGTCTATACCATCCGCACCGAAAGCGGCTCCCTTAAGTGGACGGTCTTCTCCGTGGTCTACAGCCTCGTTCTCGCCGCGGCACTCTCCTTTGCCGCCTATCACCTGGCCTGGGCCTGGACCGGCCGGCCGTAGCGATCCGCTCACCGGCGGGTCAGGTTTGGTCTGCTCAGCCGGCCGCCACCACCGGCGACCAGGGCGGGCCTGCGCCGCCGCGGCGCGGCCCCCGGCCTGCCGGCGGGTGGCCCGGGGTTCGGCGGCGTGCTCCCGGGACGTTCCCCGACCGGAGCCGGCGGCCCCGGGACGGATGAATTTCGATCCCGCCCCGGGCTTTCGGGGCCGGACCACCCTTTCACTTCGTTCACCCGGCTTCGGTTTTCCGCGTTGGACTGATTTTTTGTCAAATGCACCCGGCCCGGGTCCCGGGACCCGGACGTTTGAGCATCCGGTCGCGCTTTGACGGCTCTCACCCTGAAACCGGCGAGTTTGTCGAACTCCGGCGGCTTGGGCACGGAAATAACGTAGGCGCCTTCCGGGCCGCTGCAGGCAGACGCCAACGATTTTTCCACCCCCCCGCCGTAACAGGCGAACAGTGTTACGGTTGCCCCCTCTACGGGCATGTCTTGGTCATCCTTGACTACACCGTGAAAATGCAACGGACCATCAACCACGAAGATCACTCCTGAAACAACCGAAAGTCCAACCGGCGCGGGCCCGGACCGCCATCCAGGTGCTGTATCCTAAACCGTCACATGGTTTGTATCCGCTCTGATAATAATGGCGTCCGTATCATCGGTAACCTTTTTGGTATCCACATAAAGCAGATATTTTCCGTCGCTGCCGCTCAAGGTCCGGCAGACCAGATACTCTATGCCGTCATTCCGGCGGGCATGCAATTCAACCAAAACCTGTGGAGCCGGTTTGCCCGTTTCATCATCCATTACGACACCATGTAAAACGATGGCATCTTCCTCTCTCAGCACGACATCTCCCGGGAAATCAACCTGATTTGCCGCTGGCGCGTTAAACTCGATAGTTCCTGACAACGGGACCATGGCAACACATCCCTCCAATACCAGAAACATGGCAGCACAAACTGAGACCCACTATCAATATACGAAAGGGATGGTAAGGGGGTTACTCGATATTTGTCCCTATCGTGCTTGGTTCCTCTGTTCCCATTGCTTAATATACTGTATGGAGTGATGCTTTGCCATGATTCCGGGAGGTCGGCGACGGGGAGGCTGATACCGTGTCCAAAAGGACCATCAGCAAGCAGGCGGCGCTGGAATTCACCAGCCTGGCGGATCTTGCCGGGGTATCCGGCATGCGACTGGACCTCCGCCTGGTACCCTGGTCGGGGGTGGAAATAGACCGGGAGCCAAGCGCTCCCCGGCCGGCAGCGGCCAAGGTGAAGGCGAAGGTGGGTTCGGTGCGCGTCAAGCCCAAATGGTGATCGGCGCAAGCCATACAACCCGGGGGTCCTTTCCAGACCCCCGGGTTGCACTCACGACATTTTCACATCCGCTTCTTTACGGGCAGGCCGTACTTGCCGCCACGCAAACCTGCTGGTTTTGCAGGATCTTCAGCGTCAACTCGATGTCCATTTTTTCTTCCAACATGGTGAACGTCCCTTCTTCAAAGGGACCGCTGCTGACAGGCGAACGGTTAATAAACTCGAAGAACTGGGTAATCCGGCTGCCGATCAGCTCACAGAAGGGCGGCTCCGACAGCGCTTCCACACTTTGCTGGTTAAACTCGGTCAAATCCCCGGCCAGCAGTTTTTCCTTTTCCGGAAACTCGCCTTTGGGCAGATGCCTGGACCTGAAGTATTCGAACTCGTTCCTGGCGTTGAAGCCGCCAAAGACCGGCGGGCTGATGAACGTCGTGATATTCTCCACGCATTCGAAGGGAATGTCGATGATGCAATCCAAAATGTCCCCGCAGGCGCTGGTCGACGTGGTGGACGTGGGCGCCCCGGCATACTCTATATTCTGCCGGACAAAGCCCCGCAGGAACAGTTTGCCCGTCGGTTGCAGCAACCGGCACTGGGTCAGCTTCAACCGGTTCTTCACCCGCTTGATCTCGATGGCCGGCTGATCCAGGGTGATATCCGCCCGGACATCGACCTGTACCGTTATTTCCTGCAGGACGACGGGTATTTTCCCCACCACCGGGGCCGTCGTGTTCACTATGGTAGGAGCCACGGTGACAAAACCGCCACAAGATACGTTTTCGGACGTAACACTGGCCGGATCACAGGTAAACATATCGGCCATACCATATTCCTCCCGATGCTGATCTCCCGTATCGGCGCCCTGGTATTATCCCCGGTCCCGGTGTTGCACCGACCCGGGATCGGTTCATCAGTAGCGCTATACTAAAGGGTATTCGGTGTGGGATAAAGTGGTGACAAAATTCTTCCTGGTAACCCGTCAGCATACAGGGTTGGGGAATTCTGTTCGGAAGGGCCGGCGGCAACTCCCCGAAAGATCCTTTGGGCAGGCCCCGGCCGTTACGGTACAATCGCCACCGGGCATTTGCTCCGCTTCCACCCTTGCCACCCATACACCCCGGCTCCCACCCGGCTGCCAACCGTTGGAACCGGAGGTGCACGACGCTCCGGTGACCGTGACGTCCGGCAACCAACGCTCACGTCTTTCCCCTCTGATGGACAGGGGCCTGTTTCACCGTCTCGACAGATGGGTTTACGAAATCTGTCGTCCGCTCGTCGGGCCAAAGCTCTCCACCCGTTTGCCGGATGAATATTGTGCCTGCATTGCAGGATTTTTTCGTTTTTGGGCGAATAGCTGAGTTTTGGACCAGCAAACAAGGTGGGAGGTGTGTCGGGGTCGACAACCGCCGCGGCGGGTTGCCGCGGTTCGGGAGCCGGGGCACCGAGGCCCCGGGGAAAGCTATTCATCCAGTTTTTGAGGAGGTTTCGTTGATGAAGAAGACGGCGAAGTGGGCTTTCGCCCTGCTGTTGCTTGTGGCCGTGACCGTGGCGGCGGCAGGTTGCGGCAGCCAGCCGGCCAGCCAGCAGCAGTCCCAGGCGGCATCCCAGGCGCCCCGGACGATCACGGTGGCTTCGGATACCACTTACGCGCCTTTCGAGTACCAGGACAAGGACACCGGCAAATATGTCGGATTTGACATCGACCTGATGGACGCCATCGGCAAGATCAACAACTGGCAGATCAATTGGCGCAGCATGAATTTTGACGGCATCGTGCCGGCTTTGCAAAGCTCCAGCGTGGACGCCGCCATTTCCGCGATGACCATCAAACCCGACCGCGAAAAGGTGGTCAACTTCTCCATTCCTTACTATCAATCCGGTCAAAGTATCATGGTGTTGAAAAAGAATACGGGCATCAAGGGATGGGACGACCTGAAGGGCAAGAAGATCGGCGTGCAGTTGGCCACCACCGGGGCGGACCTGGCGAACAAGGTACCCAACGCCAAGGTAACCACCTACGACAACATCGACGACGCCTTCCTGGCCCTGGAAAACGGCAACATCGACGCCGTGGTCAACGATTATCCCGTGAACGCCTACTACATCGTCCAGGGCCATAACGACGTCCAGTTGGTGGGCGGCCTGCAGACCACCGAATTTTACGGCATCGCCGTTCCCAAGGACAAACCGGACATCCTGGCCAAGGTGAACAGCGCCCTGAAGACCCTGAAGGACAACGGACAGTTCGCCCAGATATACCAGAAGTGGTTCGGCAAGCAGCCGCCGGACTTCCTGCCGGGCCAGCCCCCGGCCAACCAGTAAGGCAAAAAGGCCTGACGGCGAATGTGCGTAGCACCCCGAGTGTTACGCACATTTGTGTCCGGCTCTAAGGAGTGGAAACCTTGTCGCTAGTCATTCAGTCCCTGCCCGTGCTTCTGATGGGTGCGGGCAAGACCCTGCAGATCACCGCCCTGGCCGTAGCCATCGGAATCGTCCTCGGATTGACGGGCGGTTTGTGCCGGCTGTCCAAACGCAAATTCTTTCGCTTTATCGGTACCTGTTACGTGGACTTCTTCCGGGGGACGCCCCTTCTGGTGCAGATTCTCATCGTCTATTTCGGACTGCCCCAGATCCTGCGTGCCATCCAGGACCACCTGGCCCAGGCCTACGGGTTTCCCGTCATCTTCCACAACATACCTATTTTTGTGGCCTCCGTCATATCCTGCAGCATGAACAGCGGCGCCTATATCGCCGAGATTTTCCGGGCCGCGGTCCAGTCGATCGACAAAGGCCAGATGGAAGCGGCGCGGTCCCTGGGCATGACCCACGCCCAGGCCATGCGCTACGTGATTCTGCCCCAGGCCTTCAAGTGGGCCATACCGCCGCTGGGCAACGAGTTCATCGCCATGATGAAGGACACTTCCCTGTTGTCCGTGATCGGTTTCGAAGAACTCCTCCGGCGCGGTCAGCTCATCGTCGGAGAAACTTTTGACGCTTTTACTATCTTTTTGGAAGTAGCCTTTATTTACCTGGTCATGACCCTGGCCTTTTCCCGCCTGGTGGACTACCTGGAAAGGCGGTTGAAAACCGGTGATTAAGGTAAATAACCTCCACAAGCGCTTCCACCGGTTGGAGGTGCTGCGCGGCATCGATTGCGAAATCGCCCCCTCGGAAGTGGTGGTGGTAATCGGCCCCAGCGGCTCCGGCAAGACCACCTTTTTGCGCTGTTTGAACCTGCTGGAGGAACCCACCGGCGGAGAGGTGGTCGTCGACGGGGTGCGGATGACGGATCCGAAAACCAATATCAATCAGATCAGACAGGAAATCGGCATGGTTTTTCAGCACTTCAACCTCTTTCCGCATAAAACGGCCCTGGAAAACGTCACCCTGGCTCCCCTGCGGGTGCGAAGGATGAGCCCTGACCAGGCGCACGCCATAGCCGCCGATCTTTTGGCCAAAGTCGGTTTGAGCGACAAAGCTTCCGTTTTTCCGGCCCAGTTGTCCGGCGGACAGAAGCAACGGGTGGCCATCGCCCGGGCCCTGGCCATGCGTCCGAAAGTGATGCTGTTTGACGAGCCGACGTCCTCGCTGGACCCGGAAATGGTCGGCGAGGTGCTGGCGGTCATGAAGGATCTGGCCCGCGAAGGCATGACCATGGTGGTGGTTACCCACGAAATGGGGTTTGCGCGCGAAGTCGGCGACCGGGTGCTGTTCATGGACGAGGGGCTGATCCTGGAAGAAGGGACCCCGGAGCAGATTTTCACCCAGCCGCGGAACGAGCGGTTGAAGGGTTTTTTGAGCAAGATCCTCTAAGAGGTACCGCCATGGACACGGACGGGAAACCGCTCGCCGGGGATGGTTTCCCGTCCATCCGGGACGGGAGCGAAGGGAGCGTCAGCGATGCTGGAAATCCGGCCGGCCACGGACGATGATTTTGCCGACATCTGGCCGATCATCCACGAAACTTTCCAAAGCGGCGAGACATATCCCTTTCCGCCGGGCACGACCCGGGAAGAGGGATACGCCGTATGGATGAAAGCCCCCCGGGCCACCTACGTGGCCGCCTCCGACGGGAAAATAGCGGGCACGTATTACCTTAAACCAAACCAGCCCGGTCTGGGGGCGCATGTGTGCAACGCCGGATACATCGTCGCCGGCGCCAGCCGCGGCCATGGCATCGGGAGACGCATGTGCGAACATTCCCTGACCGAGGCCCGCCGGCTGGGATTCAAGGCCATGCAGTTCAACCTGGTGGTCGCCGACAACACCCATGCCATAAGGATTTACCGGGACTGCGGCTTCCAAATTGTCGGGACGCTGCCGGAGGCCTTTGCTTCGTCGACGAAAGGCCTGGTCGACGCCCTGGTCATGTACAGGCGGCTGGACTAGAAGGTCAGGATATCGCCGTCACGCGGCACCAGGACCTGACCCGCCAGTCCTTCCCCCTCCAGATAGGCGGTCAGGTCCCGCCTGGTCAACAGGCAGTGGTTGAACGCCTCCAGGTGCACGGCGACGACTGTGCCTGCCGGCGCTTTCCGGCCAACCCGCCCGACGTCGGCGGCGTCCATGGTTATGGGGCCACCGCTGACAAACTGGGCCGCCCCGGCGAAGACGACCACCACCCGGGGCCGGTACGCCTCCAGGACGCCTTCCACTTCCGGGCACCAGACCGTGTCCCCGGCGAGATAGAGGGACGGTTCACCGGGAGCCTCGATGACGTAGCCCGACACCGGTCCCATCAGTTCCCCGACCAGGCCGTGGCCGTGCCGCCCCCCGGTGCGGAAGAAATCGATACCGTTCCAACAGCGGCCGGTGTGGACCGCCTCCACGGACGAGAAGCCGGCCTGTCTGACCTTGTCTTCGTCCTCCGGCTGGCACAACACCGGGATATCTTTTGATAACGTCGCGGCCGCCACCGGGTCGAAATGATCCTGGTGGGTGTGGGTCAACAAGATCGCGTCCACCTGCGCCAGCCTTTTTCGATCGATGGTCGCCGGCAGGTCGACCAGGGGATTGGGACGGGGATGCGGCGTACAGTCGACGGGGGGCCTCGTACCGGCCGGAGCGAGCACCGGGTCCACCAGGATGGTTTTAGCCCCGCAGGACACCAGCAGGGTGGCGTGCCGTATCAGTTGGATTTTCACGGATCCTACCTCCCGGGTTCTTTTCCCGCATAGTATCATGCCTGACGCCAAAAGGCCATGGCGCGGTCTCCGGAAAAACGGCCCGCGCCACGGCGGCCGCTGGATGGAACTCCGCGATTTCCCGGCCGGTTGGGAAAGGTTGACCAAAAGCACGGCCGGGATGTGACCATCGTCATTTTTGTCCCGGCCGGGCGAAGCTAAACTCGGAGGAAAAAACCGGGGAGGGCTTGTTTCATGGATGTCAGCGACTTGCGGAGACAACATCAAGAAATTCTTCAGTTGACCGAAACCATGAGCAGGATGTTGACAAAGGAGGATCTGCCCACCAAGGCTCTTGATGTTTCGTTGAAACTCGGCGAACTGTCCGGCAAAATTTCCATACACCTGGCCAATGAAGACAAGGTCGTGTACCCCATTCTCCTTGAGTTTCCGGATGACCGGGTCCGGGCCACGGCCCGCCGGTTTGTCGACGAAATGGGGAGTCTGGCCGGAGCTTTTGCCGGCTACAAAAACAAGTACCTTTCAGCCACCAGGATCAAAGCCAATCCGGTTGCCTTCATAGAGGAGACGAAGAGCATCTCGGCCGCTCTGCGAAAACGTATCGAACTCGAGGAAAAGGAACTGTACCCCCTTTTATAGTCCTCCTGGCTGATTCCGGAAACTCCCGATGGGCAAAGACCGGGGACTACAGAATCAGTTCCCAGGTCTCCCCGACCAGGTCCTGCCCGAAGCTGTGGTGCGGTTCCCCGGTCACCAGGGAGAAGCCGATCTTCTCGTAGATGCGCCGGGCCTGGTTCAACACGCTGTTGGTCCAAAGCACGAGCCTTCGGTAGCCGGCCCGCCTGGCGAAGCGGATGCACTCTTCGACCAGGCGGGAGCCCAGACCCATGCCGCGCGCCTTGGGCTCGACGAGGAGCAGCCGGAGCCTGGCAACCTCCGGGCCTGCTTTCACGACGAATACGGAGCCCACGATCTCGCCGTTCATCTCGGCGATCCAGCAACGCTCCCGGGCCGGCTGGTAATTGTTGATGAAATCGGCGACAATTTGCGCCACCGGCGCCTCGAAGCGTTCGTCCCACCCGTATTCCCGGGCGTATAGAACGCCGTGCCGGTGGGTGACCCAGCCCATGTCGCCCGGCTCGTGCGGTCGCAGGAAAAACGGTTCGGAGAACTTCAAGCCCTTGTCGAAGACACCCGTAATGGTCGGCATGGCCTTCAAGAGGCGCTGTTGCTCGTCCTCGCCCAGGTCCCCCAGCATGGCGGCGATTTCGTCGTGCGAACGCCGGTCGAGCAGGGCCAAGGCATTCCGGCCTCGCTATACCACCTTCAACCACGTGGCGGGGGTCGTCCTTACCACCATCCAGCGATGGGACCGCGAGGGAAACCTTCGGGTGGTACGGACTGTCGGAGGGAAAAGACGCATTCCCGCAGCGGAGATCGAACGGCTATCAGGGAACGCCGGGCCTTTGTCTTCGCGAGTGCTGGCCGTGTACGGGCGCGTTTTCTCGCATGAGCAGAAGGCGCGCGGTGACTTGGAGCGCCAGGTGGCGCATATCCGGGAGACGATGGTTTCCCGGCCCGATTCGCTTCACGGAACACACAACAGGCGCAGGAGTATTCCACCCTCTGCGCCTGCCCGATAACCGGCCGCAAACCCCGGACTTCTCAGTGCTGGTTGATCCGCTCCAGTTCCTCCATCAGGCGGTCGTTCAACACCTTGATGTAGGTGCCCTTCATGCCCAAAGACTTGGATTCGATCACCCCGGCGCTTTCGAACTTGCGCAGGGCGTTGACGATGACCGAGCGGGTGATGCCCACCCGGTCGGCGATCTTGCTGGCCACCAGGAGACCTTCGTCGCCCTCCAGTTCCTTGAAGATGTGCCGGATGGCGTCCAGTTCGGAGTAGGACAGGGTGGCTATGGCCACCTGGACGCTGGCCCTCTTGCGGGCGATGTCCTCCAGGCGGTCCGCCCGCGCCCGGAGTATCTCCATGCCCACCACGGTGGCCCCGTATTCGGCCAGGATCAGGTCCTCGCTGGTAAAGTTCTCGTTAAATTTGGCCAAAATTAGGGTACCCAGCCGGATTCCCGCCCCCAGGATCGGAATGATGGTGGTAACCTTGTTATTGAATTTACAGGGCTCATTGAAAAAGACACACGAGTTGCCCTTCTGACAGACATTCGAATACGTCTCGTTGATGTGAACCAGGTTCTCGTAATACTCCTTTGGAAAGCCTTCGGGCGATTCTACGATATCCTGCATTATCTCACACGTGAAGCCCTTTAAATAATTGTGACCAAGGACCTTGCCCTTGTTATCAATGATATATACACTGCAGTCGATGTTGTCGCTCAGTACCGTCGCTATTTCCTGAAAATTGACGGACTGGCCGGCCGATCTCTGCAACAGCCTGTTGATAGCCCGGGTCTTTCTCAGGAGTTCTTCAACCATCGAACAACTCTCCCTAATTTTACAAAATATACCTGCTGAGGTCCTCGTTTTCCGCCAGCACCGCCAGTTTTTCCCGGACATAGGTTTCATCAATCGTAAATTCGCCGGCGGTCAGATCGGGGGCGTCGAAAGAAATATCTTCCAATAACTTCTCGAGGATGGTGTGCAGGCGACGGGCCCCGATGTTCTCCGTTCTTTCGTTAACATTATAAGCTATTTTCGCAATCTCGACAAGAGAATTTGGTGAAAATTTCAGCGATACGCCCTCGGTGGCCAGCAACTCGCGGTACTGCTTGATCAGCGCGTTCTGCGGCTCCGTGAGGATCTGCAGGAAATCTTGTTCCGTCAGGTTTTCCAGTTCCACCCGGATGGGCAGCCGTCCCTGCAGCTCCGGAATGAGGTCGGAGGGCTTGGCGGTGTGAAAGGCCCCGGCCGCTATGAACAGGATGTGATCCGTCTTGACCGGGCCGTGCTTGGTATTGACGGTGCAGCCCTCCACGATGGGCAGGATGTCCCGCTGCACGCCGCCCCGGGAAACGTCCGGTCCGCCGTGGGCCTCGCGCCCGGCGATCTTGTCGATCTCGTCCAGGAAAATGATGCCGTGTTCCTCGGCCCGGCGGACGGCGGTCCGCACGACCTCGTCCATGTCGATGAGCTTTTGCGCCTCCTGCTGGGTGAGCAGACGGCGCGCCTCGTTCACGGTCACCCGGCGCCGCCGCTTTTTCCGCGGCAGGAGGCCGCCCAGCACATCCTGCAGGTTGACCCCCATTTCCTCCATGCCCGTGCCTGAAAAAACCTCCAGCATGGGCGGGGTGCTGTCCTCCACCTCGATTTCCAGGCTTTCGTTCTCCAGTTCGCCCCGGGCCAGCTTTTCCCGCAAGGTCTCGCGCTCGAAGCGAACCCGCTGGGCCCGCTGGGCGTCCTCCCGCTCGTCCGCAGCCGGCTTGGCCCCGCCGAAAATGAGTTCGAGCGGGTTCTTGATCTCCTTGCCGGACGAAGGCATCGGTGCCAGCAGTTCGACGATCCGCTCCTCGGCCAGTTCCGCGGCTTTTTCCTGCACCCGGGCGATGCGGTCGGAACGCACCATCCGTATGGAGGTCTCCACCAGGTCCCGCACCATGGACTCGACGTCCCGCCCGACGTAACCGACCTCGGTAAACTTGGTGGCCTCCACCTTGATGAAGGGCGCCTGCACCAGACGGGCCAGCCGCCGCGCGATTTCGGTCTTTCCCACCCCGGTGGGTCCGATCATCAGGATGTTCTTGGGAACGACCTCGTCCCGCAGTTCGGGGGCCAGCCTGGCCCGCCGGTAACGGTTGCGCAGGGCCACCGCCACGGCCCGCTTGGCCTTGTTCTGGGCCACGATGTATTTGTCCAGTTCCGCCACGATCTGGCGGGGCGTAAGGTCATCCATGCCGGCGATACCTCTTCCCCTCGCTACTCCAGTTCCTCGATGGTGATCTGGTTGTTGGTGTAGATGCATATCTCGGCGGCGATCAAGAGCGCCTGCCTGGCTATCTCCCGGCAGGACAGGTCGCTGTGGGCGACCAGCGCCCGGGCCGCCGCCAGGGCGTACGGGCCGCCCGAGCCTACGGCCACCACCCCGTCGTCCGGCTCGATCACTTCGCCACCGCCGGAAAGCACCAGCAGGCTTTCCCGGTCGGCCACCACCAGGACCGCCTCCAGGCGCCGCAGGTATTTGTCCGTGCGCCATTCCTTGGCCAGTTCCACGGCCGAGCGCATGAGGTTGCCCCGGTACTGCTCCAGTTTACCCTCGAACTTCTCGAACAGGGTGAAGGCGTCGGCCACCGAACCGGCGAAGCCGGCCAGAACGCGGCCCCCGAAGAGCCGGCGCAATTTCTTGGCCTGGTGCTTCAAAATGGTGCGATCCCCGAAGGTAACCTGACCGTCACCCGCCAGGGCGACGTTTTCCCCCTTCTTTACCGCTACGATGGTGGTGGCGTGAAACACGGGACATCGCTCCTTCCGGCCGCAAACGGCAATATTTTCCCCGCTCCAGTATACCGGAGGCCGGGCCGGGCGTCAACAAGGTTTCAGGCCCGCGGGTGGGACCGCCGGTAAACCTCCTGGAGACGTTGCGCCGTCACGTGGGTGTAGATCTGGGTGGTCTTGATACTGGCGTGTCCCAGCAACTCCTGGACCGAACGCAGGTCGGCCCCGCCCTCCAGAAGGTGGGTGGCAAAGGTATGCCGCAGGACGTGCGGGCTGACCCGGCGGGTCAACCCCGCCTTTTTCACCCAGCGGTCGATCACCAGGCGCACGCCCCGGGCGCTTAAGCGTCCGCCGCGGCTATTCAGGAAAAGGGCTGCCGTCTTCCGGGCCCCCGCCAGTCGTCCCCGGCCCCGCTCCAGATAGGCCGCCAGCGCCTCCGCCGCCGGCTCGCCCAGAGGGGCCATCCGTTCCCTGCCCCCCTTGCCCAGAACCCGTAGCCGGGCCGGCCCCAACTCCAGGTCCCCCATATCGCAGGCTACCAGTTCCGCCACCCGGACGCCGCTGGCATAGAGCGTCTCCAAAAGGGCCCGGTCCCGCAAGGCCAGGGCGTCTTCGCCGGCGGGCGCGGTCACCAGCGGCTCCACCTCCTTCGGGTACAGGAAGGAAGGCAGCCGCATTGAAGGCCGGGGCGCGCGAACGGCCAGCACCGGGTTCTCCTTCGCCTCCCCCTCCCGCGCCAGGTAACGGTAAAAGGAACGCCAGGCGGCCAAACGACGGGCCATGGTCCGGTGGGAGAGCCCCCGCTCCTTCATCCACCCCAGATAACCCCGAAAATCCCGGGCGGTCAACTGGTCCGGGGCCAGGGCCCGCTCCTTGCCGTCCGTGCGCCGCGCCAGGTAGGGCAGGGCATCCGTGAGATCGCGCCGGTAACCGGCCACCGTATGGGCCGAGGCCAGACGCTCGGCCTGCAGGTACAGGAGAAACCGCTCCACGTACGTCCGCATGTCTCACGCCCCCGCGACCCGGGTCTCTTTTTTCTTCCCCTTGGCCGCGGTCTTTTTCCGGCCCGGGCACTCTTCGTTGATGCAGGCCAGGTAGCTGCGCTTGCCCCGTTTCTTTTGCACCAGGACCCCGCCGCAGGCCTGGCACCGCTGGGTGGTCGGCATGTCCCAGGTCACGAAGTCGCACTGCGGGTAACCGCTGCAGCCGTAAAACTTGCGGCCCTTGCGGGAGCGCCTGATCAGAAGCGGCGCGCCGCACTTGGGACACGGCACGCCGGCCGGCTCGGTCAGGGCCTTGGTGAAACGGCACTCCGGGAAACCGGGGCAGGCCAAAAAGCGGCCGTAGCGGCCCATCTTGTAGACCAGGCGCCGGCCGCACAACTCACAGACCTCGTCGCTCTCCTCGTCGGCGACCTTGACCGGCCCGATCTCGGCCTCGGCTTTTTCCATCGTCTCCCGGAACGGACCGTAAAACTGGTCCAGTACCCGGGTCCAATCGTGCTGGCCGTCCTCGATCCCGTCCAGGGTCTCCTCCATCTGGGCGGTAAACTCCAGATCGACGATGGCGGGGAAGTGTTCTTTCAGCAGGTCGATAACCACCATGCCCAACTCGGTGGGCAGAAGTTGCTTCCGCTCCCGCAGGGCGTAGCCGCGCTTCAAGATGGTCTCCAGGGTGGGCGCGTACGTGCTGGGACGGCCGATGCCCTTTTCCTCCAGCGTCTTGATCAGGGTGGCCTCGGAGTAACGCGGCGGCGGCTGGGTGAAGTGTTGCGCCGGTTCCAGGGCCTTGCATTCCAGAAGGTCACCGGCGGCCAACGGCGGCAGGCGGCCGCCATCCTCCTTGACGTCGTCGTCGCGGCCCTCGGTGTAGACACGGGGGAAACCGGGAAACCGCACCACCTGACCCGAAGCCCGGAAGGTGTAATCGCCGGCCGCGATATCGGCCGCGGTAACGTCGACCAGGGCCGGACTCATCTGGCTGGCCAGGAAGCGCAGCCAGATCAGCCGGTAGAGCTTGTACTGGTCGGCCGAAAGGTACGGCCGGACGGCGTCGGGTTCCCGCCGCACGGAGGTGGGCCGGATGGCCTCGTGCGCGTCCTGGATCTTGCCCTTCGCCCGGACCTGGCGCACCGACTCCGGCACGAAGGGAACGCCGAAATTCTCCTCGATGTATTCCCGCGCCTCGGCCTGGGCGCTTTCGGCCACCCGGGTCGAGTCGGTGCGGATGTAGGTGACCAGGCCGAGGGTCCCCTCGGCCCCCAGGTCCAGCCCCTCGTACAACTGCTGGGCCACCAGCATGGTGCGCCGGGAGGTGAAATTCAGTTTGCGGTTGGCTTCCTGCTGCATGCTCGAGGTGGTGAAGGGAGGCGGCGGCCGGCGCACCGACTCCCGGGTGTTCACCTTCTCCACCCGGTATTGGGCCCCCGCCAGGGAAGTCATGACCTCCTTCACCTTGGCCTCGTTGGGAAGCTTGATCGCCTTGTGGCGGTACTGCCGCAGAAGGGCGGCGAAAAGGGGCTGCCCCGCTTTCTTGAGCCTGGCCGTCAGGTCCCAGTATTCCTCGGGCACGAATTTCCTGATCTCTTCCTCGCGGTCACAGATCAGGCGCAGGGCCACCGATTGCACCCGGCCGGCGGAAAGACCCTTTTTCACCTTGCGCCACAAAAGGGGGCTCAGGTTGTAACCCACCAGACGGTCCAGAATGCGGCGGGCCTGCTGGGCATTGACCAGGTTGAGGTCTATAGGACGCGGCTCGGCGATGGCCTTTTGCACCGCCGGTTTGGTGATCTCGTTGAAAGCCACCCGTAGCCGGTGGTCGCGCAAATCCAGGAGTTCTTTCAAGTGCCAGGCGATGGCCTCTCCTTCCCGGTCCGGGTCGGAAGCCAGGAGAACCTGGTCGGCCTTTTTGACCGCCGTGCGCAATTCCTTTATCACGTCGCCCTTGCCCCGGATGGTTATATATTTGGGACGAAAACCGTGCTGGACATCCACGCCGAACTGGCTCTTGGGCAAATCACGCACGTGGCCCATGGAAGCCACGACGGTATATTTCCGGTCCAGCATCTTGGTAAGGCTTTTGGCCTTGGCCGGCGACTCTACGATCACCAGTGTCTTTGTCAACTAACCCACCTCGTTCCCCACTATCTTCCGCCCCCATATTCTATCCCCGCACCGAAGGTGTTAATCGCCTGTCACCCAACCTAATCAAACCATATTCGGGGGTGTCCCACCTTCTTCCTGCCGAAGGCCAAAACTTTCTCCCCCGACAGCGAAATGCCGGAACACGCGGCCGGCCCCCGGCTTCTACCCGGGACCCGGCCCGCATAGAATGGTCACCGGGCGGTGATGGCATGCGCCGATTGACCATTCCCCTCGCCGTGGCCCTGGTGGCGGCGCTGGCCGTCTTCGCCGGCTGGCGCTTTTCGCTTCCCCCCCGCACCGCGGTCCTGGCCCCGGGCGTCCGGCTCGACCGGTTGGACGTGGGCGGCCTGGCGGCACCCACCGCCGCCGTCATCCTGGGGTGGCTGGCCCCTCTGTGTTACCGCGCCCCCGTCGATGCCGCCATCGACCACGCGACCGGCGTGGTGCGGCCCGCCCAAAACGGCTTCCGCCTGGACCAATGGCAAACCATGGCCCTGCTCCTGGCCGCCCGTCCCGGACAGGTGGTGACCCCGGTCCTGGACACCCTGAAGCCCCGCTGGCCGACGGAAGCCCTGCGGAACCTGACCGTTCCCCTGTCCTCCTTCCAGACCACGGTAACGGGCGATCCCAACCGCGTCTACAACATCGAACTGGGCGCTTCGTTTCTCAACAATACCCTGGTCTTGCCGGGCCAGGTATTCTCCTTCAACGCCGCCGTCGGGCCCTACGACGCAACCAAAGGGTACCGCGAAGCCCCGGTCATCGTGAACGACCGCTACGAGAGCGGACCGGGCGGCGGCGTCTGCCAGATTTCCTCCACCCTCTACCAGGCGGTGCGGAGCCTGGGTCTGACGGTGGTGGAAAGACACGGCCACACCCTGCCCGTTCCCTACATCGGACCGGACCAGGACGCCACCGTGGCCGGCACCCTGGACTTCCGCTTCCGCAACGACCTGGCCACCCCGCTGCTCATCAAGGCCGCCTGCCGGGGCGACGTTCTGACGGTATCCCTCCTGGGCCGTCCGGACGGATCCGCCCGGACGGCCACTTCCCACTGATCCCGGCCGCCCCGTAAGCCGCTCCCGGCGGGGCAGGAATTTTTCCCGGAAACGGCGAAATATAAGGGGCAAACTGTCTCCGAATCTTGCGGCCTGAAGCCCGCAGGTATGGCCGCGGATCGCCGGGTGCGGGGGGAAACGTCCGCGCCTCCCGTCTTGGAAAGGAGATACGGGGCGGGACACGTGTTTCCGCCCCGTTTTTTTGGGGAAGTGACATCGTTGTCCATTGCGAGGTCCGTATCCTGTCTCACCGCCTTGGCCTGGATACCTGCCGTCCTCCTTTTCGCCTTCATTCTGCTCCCCCTGCTGCGCATGACGCTGGCCCAAAGCCCGGGTTCGCTTTCCGCCGTGGCCGCCATGGCCGACGTCCGCGCCGCCATCGGCCTTTCCGTGTCCACCGCCCTGGCCACCACCGCCGTGGCGGCCGTCCTGGGCATACCCACTGCCTACCTTCTTTCCCGGCCGGCCTTCTTCGGCAAGCAACTCCTGGAGGCGGTCGTGGACCTGCCGCTGGCCGTGCCGCATACCGTAGCCGGCATCGCCCTGCTCTTCGTCTTCGGCCGCGAGGGGATCGTGGGCTTCCTCACCAGCCGCTGGCTGGGCGTCTCTTTTTGGGGCACGGAAGCCGGCATCGTCATCGGCATGCTCTTCGTCAGCCTGCCCTACATGGTTAACTCCGCCCGGGCCGGCTTCGAGGGCATCGATCCGCGCCTGGCCAAAGCCGCCCGGACCCTGGGCGCCACCCCCACCCAGGTGCTGGCCCGGGTGCTGCTGCCGCTGGCCCTGCGCAACATCCTTACGGGAATGGTGCTGACCTACGCGCGGGGTATCGCCGAATTCGGGGCCGTGGTCCTATTGGCCTTCTACCCCATGACCGCCCCGGTGAAGATTTACGAAATGTATCTGGAATCGGGGCTGGACCAGGCCTCGAGCGCCGCGGTGCTACTCCTGGCGGTGGTCCTGGTTTCCTTCGTCGTGATGCGGTTCCTCATCGGCAAAAAGCGTTGGAGTTGACGGCCGTGTCCTACCTGAACATAGCGGGTCTGCAGGTGAGGCTGAAAGCTTTCGCCGTCGACGTATCCCTGACCATGGACCGGCACGAAGTGCTGGCCATCCTGGGCCCTTCCGGCTCCGGCAAGTCGGTGCTTCTGGAGGCGCTGGCCGGTTTCCATCCCCTCGCGGCCGGAACGGTGAGCGTGGACGGACGGCGGTTGGATACCCTGCCCCCCGAGCAAAGAGGTATCGGCTTCGTCTTTCAGGATTACGCCCTCTTCCCCCACCTCACGGTGCAGGAAAACGTTCTCTTTTCCCCGCGGCTGCGCCAAAACGGATCGCGGGTACCGCGTCCGGTACGGGATATCATGGCCCTCCTGCAAATCGAACGGTTGGCCCCGCGCCGCATCCAGGAACTCTCCGGCGGGGAGAAACAGCGGGTGGCCCTGGCCCGGGCCCTGGTTTCCGAACCGGCGCTTTTGCTGATGGACGAGCCCATGTCGGCCCTGGACACGGTCATCCGGGAGGAGTTGCGGAACGAACTGCGGGATTTGTTGCGGCGCCTGGGTACCACCGCCATCTACGTGACCCACGACCGCGCCGAGGCCGCCTGCCTCGGCCACCGGGTGGGCGTTCTCTTCGACGGCCGGCTGGCGCAGGTGGATACCCCGGAACGGGTCTTCCACGCCCCCGCCTCGCCGCGCGTGGCCCATTTCGTGGGTATGACCAAC
>Ga0078972_1002665_pt1 | contig 57717 bp, 39 predicted proteins | sample YelNatPaOPGAMG01_FD_67568 | JGI IMG/M metagenome (GOLD analysis project Ga0078972, IMG submission 67568) | Hot spring thermophilic microbial communities from Obsidian Pool, Yellowstone National Park, USA - OP-RAMG-01 (SPADES assembly) (version 2) | ecosystem: Environmental > Aquatic > Thermal...
GAGTTCAGTGTCAGCAGGGAGAACTTCACCGGCGAAAACCGGGAGACGTACTGGAAGAACATCTCCAATTTCAAACGTCTGAGAGTGAACAAGCAAAAGTTGTTCACTGGGATGATCGAAATCGATGGAGTAGCCTTGTGTGTACACTATCGGCGGTTGAAGAAAGATCGGCCAGTTCCGCCCTCGGCGAACCATGAAGATGAGAAGGAGGCGGATCTTGCGACGCAGGAGGTGGAGGATAACGACTTTGTCGTTGACGTGACGAAGGATGAAGATGAGAAGGAGGCGGGTCCTGCGACGCAGGAGGTGGAGGATAACGACCTTGTCGTTGGCGCGGCGAACCATGAAGATGAGAATGAGGCCGAACCTGCGATTCAGGAGGTGGAGGATGACGACCTTGTCGTTGGCGCGGTGAAGCACGAAGAAAAGAAGGAGGCGGATCCTGCGATGCAGAAAGTGCACGATGACGACTTTGTCGTTGGCGCGGACCCTGGGAACACGAATATCATCACCATCGCAATACCCAAGCTTGCGGAAGATGGTACTGATGGTAACGTACGTCAGAAAGACATGCGTCTTTTGAGGTTCTCGAGAGCGAGATGCTATCGAGAATCTGGTATAATGAATGCGAGGAAGAAAATCGAGACTTGGAATTCAGGAATGAAGGATCACCTGGAAGCTATGAGCGAGGTGACGAGCCGCGGAGCGGACTTTGAAGTTTTTCGGAAATTCATGGAATTTCGTGTTGCTCATTGGGATGCGCTGTGGGAGGAGTATACAAAGCCCCGGTGGGCTCGTCTGCGAATGAATCTATACGGTGGGAGGCAGCGCGCGTTCGCGAATTTTTTCAATCAGTTGAGTGCCCTCAAGGAGGATGAAAATCAGAGGCTCGTAGTGGCTTATGGAGCAGGGCGCTGGAAGACCCAAAAAGGAAATACGCCAGCTCCAACGACAAGAACGTACAAAGAGTGTGCACGGCGTTTCGTTACGATACCTGTAGATGAGTTCCGAACGTCCTATACACACCATGAGCTGGGTCGTACACTTCAGGGAGTGGAGATGGAAAAGTGCCAGAGGAGCCCTGAGGATATAAAAAAGTACGGACCGCTGACGGAGGAGCAAATGGAAAGGAGGGCGAAAGTTCGTGGACTACTCGCATTGATTAGCACAACTAGTGATGGCAAGAAACGGATGGAGTTGTGAACCGTGACTTAAACGCCGCTATCAATATAAGGAGATGTGCGATGCTGGAGAACAGACCTCCGTACTTGCCAAGAGCGAACTTTATTGGACAACCTCTCAAAGTGGAACTATATGAGAAGAAGTTGGAAGCAGCCGTAGGTGGCCGGTCCAAAAATACTGGGGGGCGTCTGCACGTCGGTTGGCGACGCCCCGTCTGGGACGGCTTTCTCGCCACTACTGTGCACGGTTGGCGTCGCTCGACCTAGAACGGCGTTGATGGTGTCCGCGGCGGTGCAGTGTACGTAAAGCGCACGTAGATACTGTCATGGAACCGGATATAGAGATGCCTGTGGCCGTCAAGGGCGGTAAAAAGGCGAAGAAGAAGAAGTCTGGAGCGCCCGCTTTACCAGCACTAGACGGAGAGGACTCCACTTTTAACGTAACTGATCACCGACAATCTTTAGGGAACGAGGGAGTCACTACTCTTTCTCTTGACGCCTCTAGGGGGAAACGAAATAAGGAAAGCTTGTCAGACCTTAAGACGGAGACAGTTCACCGTCCGGAACGCGGTCGACGCGGGGTCTCGCGGGAGCTTCCGAGACCCGCCGACGTCGACGAAGACCTTGGGATAGGCGAAAGCGCTCCAGGAAATTCCATATTTGCAGCTTTCTCAGCACTTGGCCTCTCGGACGAGGGTAACTCCGACGCTGATGACGCCCAGAGCAGCGATTCGACCCGGTCGAGTCACAGGCGAAGTGGTAGGACCGGTGATAATACCTCGTTGAACGGTTCACGAAGCCCTGCCTCGGGGGCACATGCGGTTCCACAAGATTTTCGTAACGCGATCGGCACTAGTTCGGGAACAGAGATTTCAGGGACAACTTCGAAAGAGAAGAATTATGCGCGGGCCGGTGCGGTGCCCAGTACCTGGACACCCACAGATGCTCTCCGCAACACGACAACCAAACGTTCCTCCTCCGCTAAGAAAGGGAATACGGGGGTGTCGCACGAGGAAGATGCCGAAATTGAGGCCATTCTCGCGGAGCTCGAAGCAGTTGAGGAGGAATCCACAAAGACGAAATCGAGCAAGAAACAGAAACGGAAGGCCAAAAAAGCTACTCAGAAGGAAATCGACGATCAAGACGCATCGTTCGAAGAGCTGCTTGCAGCAGAAGCTGCAGAAAGGCACGATGCGTCAGACCTTGCCAGTCGCCAGGCTGATGAAGCCCAGCGCGGGGAGCAGGTGGTATCTGCAGGTGGCGATGCACCTCGGGTGCAAGAGAGACCTGCTGCGCAAGAATCATCCGGGGCGTCTCCGGTCTCGGATCCGAAAAATCGGCATACGTCGCAAGCTGGCACAGTTGTAGATCAAACTCAGTCTTTGTCGGATCAATCAGCAGCTGAGGAGCGTATTGCGGAAGCGCAGATAGAGGACCGGAATCATGTCGGAGAGGCACAGAGTCAGCAACTGACGGCTGCACAAAAGAAGCGGCTGAAGAAGAAGCAGAAGGAAGCTTCAAAAAAAGCTGAGGCAGTAGCCGAATCCAGTGAGCTGCCATCCAGTGCTCCTTCCAATGCGAGTAAGGCAATCGTTCGTCGTATCTTGGCAGAGCAGCAGCGACGAGCAGAGGAAGAGGAACGGCGGCGTCAAGAAGAGGAGGACCGCCTGGCCCGCGAGCGCGAGCGTCAGCAACGGGAAGAGGAAGAGGCGCGACAACGAGAAGAGGAACGACGTCTGAAGAAGGAGGCCGAACGAGCCCGTCGCGAGCAGCTCCGTCGCGAGGGTAAGCTCTTGTCGAAGAGTGAACGTCAACGAAAGCAACGCGTAGAAGCATTCATTCAACTGAGCATGGCAAGCGGTGCAATCGCTGCAGCGACGCTCCCGCAAGAAGCGACCAAACGATCAAAAAGAGTCTATGACGACCGCAAGAAGAAACCCAGGCCCAAGGACCCGACTGGCACGGACTCGGAGCAGACGACCTCTACAGGTGTCAAGGCGGCAGCGCAGGTTGCTGCAACGGCCTCCGACTCGACTAAAACAGTCGCAGCTGCCAGCGATGCCCGAGTGGCGGCTGTGCCTGATAGCTTCGAAGCGCACTTGACGGATGCATTCAGTGATTCGGGTTCTGGAGAAGACGAGCACGCGCTATCGCTTGCTTCAGAAAGCGGTGTCGACGACGACGCTGAGCAGAAAGAAGCCATTTCGGGCAAGGTGCGCTTCAGTGAGCCAGCTCGGGTGCAGCCCTCAGGCCCTGCCCTTAGCGCAGAAGAGCGCCGACAGCTCGCTGTGCGTCAACGCCTTGCTGATGAGGCTGCTGCACGGACAGCTGCGTCCGCTGAGCGACTGCGCTCACCAATTATTTGCATCCTGGGACACGTGGATACTGGGAAAACCAAGTTACTGGACAAAATAAGGCACACCCATGTTCAAGAGGGTGAGGCTGGCGGCATTACGCAGCAAATTGGTGCTACCTATTTCCCTATTGAAGCGGTTCGTCAGGAAGCAGCGAAAGTGAACCCCGAGCTGACTTACCGAATTCCGTCGTTGCTGATCATCGACACCCCCGGGCATGAGTCGTTCACGAATTTGCGCTCTCGGGGCTCGTCGTTGTGCGATATCGCCATCCTCGTTGTGGACATCATGCATGGGCTCGAACAGCAGACGCTTGAATCGATTGAGCTCTTGAAGATGCGGAAGACTCCTTTTATCGTGGCATTGAACAAGGTGGATCGCTTATACGGTTGGAAGCCTTGCCCGATGGCCCCCATTCGGCAGGCTTTGGAAGAGAATCCGTCGACTGCTGCTGAGTTTGAGCGCCGGGTAAGGGAAACGAAGACCGCCTTCGCGGAAATCGGCTTTAATGCGGAGCTATACTGGGAGAACACTGACTATCGGCGGAATTTATCCCTGGTGCCCACTTCGGCAATCAGCGGCGAGGGCATTCCCGATTTGCTGATGCTGCTTGTTCAGCTTCCACAGCGGCTGCTTGTAGAGCGTCTCAAGTTCATAGACTTTGTGTACTGCACGGTTCTGGAGGTGAAAGTCATTGACGGCCTCGGAACGACAATCGATGTGGTGCTCACTGGGGGCGCTCTCCACGAGGCCGACACGATTGTGGTGTGCGGGCTGGATGGACCCATCGTCACGACCATTCGAGCTTTACTGACGCCGCATCCAATGAAGGAATTGCGAGTCAAGGGGCAATATATCCACCATAAGCGCATTGAGGCAGCACAGGGCGTCAAGATCAGTGCCGAAGGCCTCGAGAAAGCCGTCGCTGGGACGCAGATGTTTGTGGCTCGGAACCCTGATGAAATTGAGTACCTCAAAGAAGAAGTAATGGCTGATTTGAGCACAACCCTTGCTGCCGTGGACACCTCGGGCGTGGGCGTGTATGTGCAGGCGAGCACGCTCGGTTCGCTAGAGGCACTACTGGAGTTTCTCCGCAAGGATGCAAAGATTCCTGTCAGCGGTGTGAATATCGGTCCAGTCCACAAACGTGATGTAGTTCGAGCCTCAACCATGCTGGAACACAGACCTGAGTATGCCGTTATTTTAGCTTTTGATGTGAAAGTGGAACGGGAAGCGCGCGAGGAGGCGGAGAACCTCGGAGTCCAGATTTTCACCGCGGACATCATCTATCACTTGTTCGATCACTTCCGAAAGTATATGGAGCAAGTGAAAGAGCGGAAGAAACGAGATGCAGAGGTGGATATTGTCTTTCCCGTTTGTGCAACGATCCTGCCAGACAGCATATTCAACAAACGGGATCCACTGATTCTGGGTGTGCGCATCGACGAGGGCATCCTTCGCTGTGGCTCGAGTCTCGTTGCTGTGCACGAGGAAACGAGTCGCATGGTTGACATTGGACGGGTGCTGAGCATCGAATCCAACAAGAAATCCGTTACGCAAGCTCGCCGGGGAGATCTGGTGGCCATCAAAGTAAGCAGTCGCCAAACAAGCCATGTGATGTACGGCCGACAATTCGATCACACCTTCAAACTATATAGCCGAATCACACGGAAAGCGATTGATTTGCTGAAAGAGCTCTACAGAGACGAGCTTACGAAAGATGACTGGCAGCTCGTCTTGAAACTGAAGAAAATGTTTGGCGTTTTGTGAGGTCCCCAACTGGTACGACGCTGAATCTCGCGCGCGACTAACGTCGATATGGAACAACGCGTATCCGACGTAAATCATAGTGAGCACGTAAAGAGCGTTTCGGCATGCCAAGCTGCTTCCTGCTCGAAAATTAAACACCACAACCGAGCCGTGTGTTCTAGAGATGAGGCGACGGCGGAACGCCATTTTTCTGACGACGGCGTTGAGCTGCCTCCGCAGCGGCGACGCGTTCGAGTTCCACCAAATGGATGAGTTTGCGAACCGCTCCCCATGTAACGGGGCCGTCCTCATGCAATACCGTCTGGTTGATTCGTCGAAGACCGAGCGCCTCCAAAATACGACGTTGTCGCTCTGGGACGCCTCGCAGCGACCTACGCAACGTTACGAGCAGCTTCGTATCAGGTAGACTGCGCATGAAATCCTCTGAGAATAAAAGGTTTTTCACGAAGGCCACGAAGTACTCCAAACGAAGGCCGTTCTAGTGATGTACGGGTTCCTGTCGAGTGCCCAGGAGCGCAATCAACCCGCGAATACCGCGACGATCGAAGGGCAGCAAGCCGCACCGCGTTCCGGGCTAGTATATGCGCTCTTGCGCAGGTAGCTTCCCGCCGCCGGGTATCCACAGAGACACCAAATTTTCGCGTTCAACGAAATATGCGGTGCGTTACCTCAATTCTAAAAGGAGCGACGCGCGCAAGTAACTACGGTTGAGTTTCGGATGCAGCACGCCTGCACTCTAGACGCAGGTGAAATCCCAGCAAGTACTCACTGTGCAGAATCGAGCCCCGAAATCCCTTTGAACCTAACTTAAAACCTAGGCAAACAACTCAAAGATGCAGTGGTACGTGTCCCCTATGTTTCACGTGAAGTCCGACGGTGATGCAACTTTCTCGCGGTGTTCTTCAGCCCGCAGTTGCGTAGGCGACGAGAGCTTCAGAATTCTGGTACAGTACGAACCTACAACAGCTGCTCGCGACGGTTAGCGCAGTCCAAATCAACTTTCTCGCAATCTTGCTCCGGATTCGGTTGCAGCAGTGAAATAAAAGGAGCGCTTCTGCAGGTGTTTCGTGACTTGCCTGAACGCCTTCAGCGAAGCGCTCTCGTATCGAAAGTGCGGCGATGTTGCGCGTCGATGCTGGCGGGAAATGAGCGGCAAACTTTTCTGCTGTGCTGGGTTGACTGCATGCTGTCGCTTTTTACAAGGTGCACCCAGGGCTCTCTACGGGATACCTGTGGAGCTTCTACACGACTCGAAGGTTCTGTTAAGGCGTATCGATCGTCGAGTGCAAATATATAAGTGTCTGCTCGGGGCACGAAGGACGCTGGGCCGAACACGTGTTGGGCTCCCGCGCGCCCGGAAAGGTCTGCGTGTTGACGCCTTTGTCCTATACTATATTACACATTACAAACCTGCTCTAACACGGCTGCCTGGTTGCTCAACGCTCGTACACCGGCATATCCGGTTTCTAATCGCAGGCACTTGAGAACGTTGCGTTGCTGGCGATCGGCAACGTAAGCGTTTCACGGTTGACCGAGCGATTCAAGGCTGTTTCCGGGACTGGTAGACAATTTGAAATCTTTACCAGGTGCTGATGGAATGGGACTGCTGGGAGCAGGTTCCAAAGCACCGTGCTGAGCAGTTTCAAAACATCTGTGCTGCCCTGGGGCTGGTTATTGCGAACCATGAGGGGCCGGAGTGCCCCACGGTCCAGCTCTTCCCCACGTGTACCTGGATCCACCTGCACGGTAGGGCGTGCACCGGGAAGACCAAGACTTTGGCCGCTGTGCGTGCGATGCTAGAGCGTTCTGAGCCGTCCGTAGGCTGGCTTCACGTAGACTGCCGAACACTTGTGAGCGGCGAGCAGTTCATGGCTGCAGTTGCTCGTGAGGTTTACGCGATCGCAGGTGCCCGGGAGCTGTCTGTTCCGGAGCCACCAGCGAGGTGGAACCTGCCACTTTTCATGCATACTTTATTAGAACTGCTGGAGCGGCTCGAAGAGCGAGATGTTTTCCTCGTTTTGCACCTGGAAGGTATAGAGTGGCTTCGTGGTTTGGACGACTTTTCCCGCATTCTGGCATCACTCAGACGCTTGTCATTTTTCGCGGATCGGTGCCGTGGTGCCACAACCACTGGCGCATTGTTACGCTGGAGCGTGCTCGTAGAGTCTCGCCTTCCACCCTCACGTCTATTCGATCCTGTTGAGTCTTCCTATGCACCAGATTGGACGCTTTACTTCCCGCCCTATGATCGAGCGGCATTGCGGGATATCTTGCTGCAACATTGTGCCTTTGCAAATGCCGTCCAGCCTCGTGAAGCGGCACGGCCGCAGACACCCGAGAGCTCTGGTCGAGATTTGTGTGCAGATGCTTTCGTGGATACACTACTGGATGTTTGTCACGACCTCACAAACGATTTGAATGAGTTGTCCTACTGGAGCGATGTCTTGTATCCAAAATACGCAAAAGCCTGGCGCCCACGTCCCGGACACGCCGCTTCGCTCGCAGGTGCGTACTCGGCTTGCTTACCATATTTTCGACAAGCGGTCGCAGGAGTCTATGCACGTTCGACAAAGCAATCGAAAGAATGTATCGAGAAGATGAACGCTCTTCATGGACAGCGTACTTGGCGGGAAATGCTTGCTACAGAGTCCCGCCTCTCGAATGCTTTAGTGCTCGCCGGATACCTTGCTGCTCATATCCCGCCAAGTCATGATCGAAAACTGTTTGAAAAAGCAGCAGGTGGCGTTGCGGGGCGTAAAAGGCGGCGCGGCCCACGCGTCCATGAGGAAACCGGCCGCAAGACCAGGTCATTCTCATTAGAGCGTCTGCAACGCCTCCTGGAGGCCATATCAGAACGCAGCATGGATGCCGAGCTCAGAGAATCCGACAGCCTTATTCGATGGAGTACAACACCGCCGACCGGTGCTGTACTCGCGGGTCTTATTGGTCAGGGTTTCTTTTCTTCCGTAACGCAGGCACGTTCAGCGGAGCGCCAGCGACTCCGATGCTACGTGAGCCGCGAACTCGCGGAACACGTTGCCCGCAAGTTTGATATGAACCTATCGGAATATATAAGTGAAACCTAAATAAGGCGGACGCTGAATCGTCGCACTCCTCGTCCAGGTCTGCGAGACCGCTGGGGGCTACCTCACGGCGCCGTGCCAAGAAGCTTAGCTATAGTCAATGCTTACGCCTGTGTCAGAGTGGAATCAAGAGGGTCCGCTAACTCGGACGTACCTAATAAAGTTTGGTATTTTGCCTAGTAGAATCAGCTCCAGCCTTTCGGGGATTTTTCAGCGACAGCTCCCTATTCTTCTCTCTTCTAGATTTGGAGGTACAGCGAACTCCGTGAAGCCATGAACCCAGGGCCCTCGCTAACCTCGGACTGTTTTTTCTCCAACTAGCTTGATCGGATGAAAATAAGTCTCTCTGCACGAGTAAGCCATAGGCTTTATGAAGTGCACATATATCGATAATCCTTCGGTTTTCATCGTCCGCGAAAAATGCGTCCCGTACCCTTACTGGAGAACACAAGTCTTGGACGCGCTCCGTCATTGCTCTTCGCGAACTTGTTCAAATGATTCGAACTTGCTCGCGATGACCAGCCCCTTCGCCTTCAGCTTCACCAAGAGGAACGGCATTGATGTTGTTGCCCTACTCCGTATCCGTACATCTTCGTCGGGATTCATGCGCCCTGCGTGAACGCTGGACGGATACCCGCCTTATCTATGAATGCTTCTACTATTTTCCAAATGCTTTTCGTCACCGTCTCCGTTGCGAGAACGGCCACGGGCGAAGGTACGCTTTTCCACTCGCTCCAACGCACGAGCATTAAACCAGCGGAGCTGTCGAGCGCTGGTAAAGTCAGAGAATAGCTGTTTAAGAACAGCGACATGGCTACCAACGATCCGTCTAAGGATTCGTTAGCGTAGGAATGCCGTTCGACAGCAGAGAGGACGCATTGACACGGTCCAACTTGGTAGAATACGCTGGCATGAGCTGCAGCTCTGCACCAATCTCAACAGCATTCTCTTCGACCGGTTTTGAGTGATGGAAAACGACATCGTCCACAAGCATGACCGAAGAATGTGAGAAGAGAAGCCACGCGCAGGGCTTCTACGAAGCATGGTGTGTTCAAGGATCCCCTCCGCTTGATTGTCTGTGGGCGCTCAGTCGGTTAGATTATCGCTAGGACGGGTGTTGTGAGGATGTACCCTTGCCGATTCTCTACGAACAGCGGTTTGCCTCTGATTGCGCACCCGCAGACAGATCTGCCAATTTCTCCATAAAAAGCTGTACCGAGTGAGACGAAGACTCGGGTTTCCTGTAAAGAGCGTTCGTGTTCCAGTGCTAAATCGAAAGTATGTTGTTCAAAGCGCGACGCTCTCCCATAGCATCGTTCCTTTTTTACCCAGATGTGTCCCGTTCTCAGCGCTCGTATTAGTAGCGCGAAAACCTCATATCAGGTACCTTCTTTGGCCGTAATTTTTAGCTATTGTATGGAGTTGAAGTGATTGACGAAGAGACCGTCATGTAGATATAATTTGAGAAGATCTGTTCTGTATGCATGATGTTCGAGACATGATCCCCCAGAAGACTGTGTCATTCACTTGCTGTCCGCAGAATGACTGTCTTGGACTATTACAGTCGTTCTTCGCCAGCTACCTGTGACAGCATGAGGTCTGCCCGCAACTTTTCCTGTCATTGTGGGATGCATTCCTTTCGTTGGATATCTGCGAGAAAAATGAACAGAAATATAAAGGATGAGCTATCGCAGAAATTCCACGATGTACTCCTCCACGTGTAATCCGTCTGCACTTGTGAAGGTTGCATTCACGTTCGAAGGAGAATGGCTTTACGAGATAGCCAGTCCAGGAGGAATGTGCATTCCAGTTGTTTTTCCACTGGAAGGAGTCCGACAATCGAACACATGAAAGCTGTCATCCTGGTGCAGTCGATCTCGATACATAAGTATGCATCCCGAATCCCGAGCGTCTGGAGTACCCTGTGTTCTGGGTGGAACGGGACTCGTTCAGCAATTACGCGGACACATGTGCACTAAGTAGGTACCGGTTCTAGACAAGGCCCGCACGCCTCAACGACTTGGTCACAGTTTCTCCGCGTACAGTAACGGGGTTGCAAGTTTGTTTCTGGTATTGCTGTGGCGAGCAAGTTGCAGCAGCGCTGCGAGCATATGCAGTGGGGTCGAAGATGGTCGCTACGACTTGTAGAGGCTTTCCAGAGTCGCCGCGGCCTGGCCCTTTTCTGGCTAACCGTTCTTGGTGGTGGTATTCTCAAGTTCAAGTGGAGTCACGCCTGGTACCAACAAGAGATTGATCGTGTTCGCAGAGATATCATCCGGTTAGAGGGAGAGCTTGCAGCGATCACAGGAGCTCATTCGCAACCAGCTGTAGTGGAACGCGTACTAGCCGAAACTAGCAGCTTTGAGGAGCCCGTGGAACCAGCACGCTCCCCACAGGCCTCTACGGATACCGCTGCTCAGGCAGGTCCACCATCGAAGGCGATAACGGACTCTAACGGTCAAGGAGACGCTCCGTATTCGTTTTCATGAAGTAGCCCGAGGATTTGTGGCTTTCTTCGGTTTACCGCTTTCGTGTCGCAGCGCTTCCGTGTGCGCGACCTGGGACGGCAGCTGGACCCCGTCGCGGCTGCTGAGCCCGCATATCTCCGAATACGATTATGGGCCGTTTCCGAGAAGTAAAGCTGCGGGCGACTCGATTGCCAGCTTCCAGCGAGCGCAAAAATTGGCCACAGTCGCACCGTCGATGATACGGTGATCAGCCGCAACGACGATGGTCATTACATGAGCCGGGTAGACCACCAAAGACCCAGGGGTGTAGCGCTCATTCATTGCCGTTGGCTGGTCGCTCGCAAAACGAGGAACCCGTCGAATCCGTCCAAGGGCGCTGATGGCCACCTGGGGAACCATAATGACGGGACTGGCATGTATACCACCGATACTTCCGATGTTGCTGAGGGCGAATGTGCCCCCCGAGAGGTCGTCTTGGTTGAGTTTGCCTGCGTGGGCGAGTTCCTGCAGACGGCGCAGCTCTTGAGCGATATCAAAGACACTCAACTGCTGCACTTTCTTGATATTCGGAACAATCAGACCATCGGGCGTATCAATCGCAATACTGATATTATGGTCACGTTGGTAGAGGATGTTCTTTGGGTCTTGAACATTATCCAAGGTTGCGTTGAGGATGGGAAAGCCCTCCAGGGCCACCGACGTTGCCTTGATAAAGAATGGCATGTACGTGAGTTTGCCTCCAAGTCGATGCTCTCCGAATGATGTTAACTCTCGTCGTAGATCTATGAGTCGATCCACCGTGGCCTCCTCGCCGTACACGAGATGCGGAACGACAGCCGCAGCGGCCAAGGACTTTGCCATTGCTCTACGCAGTCCGCGAATAGGCACTGCAGTAACATGTTCACCCAGGGTAGGTCGATCCCGCTGCATGAGGGCCTTTCGCCACCCCGCTGACCCAGAACCGACCGCTGTACCGCCAACCTCAGGTTTCGTGGTTGCATTCGAGAGGCCTAGCGCTGCCGGAGTATTTTGTTCGGAGAGCGCCGGAGCGCCTCGTTCCTGCTGAGCCCCGAGAAACAACTCTATGTCACTTGGTAGGATTCGTCGCCCGGGGCCGGACGGGGTAACCTTCGCGAGGTCAATGCCGCGCTCGCGTGCGAGGCCTCGTAGCGCCGGTGTGGTCCGAACTCGCTTTCGATATGGTGTTTGTGAGCTAGAGACCTCATCGTGATTCAGCTCGCCAGGTGTACGGACAGCAGGCTCCGCAGACGCGCCAGCATTGGTGCCAGCAGTAGTCACACTTTCAACGCCAGTGTTGGCCAGCTTGTCGGGCGCCTGTGTGAGCGTCTCTGCCGACGGTGCATCGTCCGAAACTTCGATGAAGCACAACGCTTCCCCAACTTTGGCCAGTTCACCTACTCGATGAGGAATATGACGCACGACGCCTTGGAATCTGCTGGTAATTTCAACGGTCGCTTTATCGGACTGAACGTCGACAAGGGCGTCGAATGGTCGCACATAGTCGCCCTCTTGGACGTGCCAACGTAGAATCTCGACTTCGACGATCCCTTCACCGATATCTGTGAGCACGAAAGGTGTCCATCTGGGGTCTATGGAAACTCCTCTATCTCGCTCTCCAGCAGGACACGAACAGTATCGGGAAAGAATCCTATCTTTGTCGAGTACTGACTTTGGAGTGGTAGCCACGGATGAAGGCAATAAGATCGACACTGGGAGCGGGCCCATACTTCTGAATACCCTCAGAGCGGCTAGGTAAGCGGGTTCGAGTGCCCGTGGTGCGACGCTGCGTCCTCGGAGCGCGCCCTGCAGTTCGTCTACTGGGAACAGCTGACGCTGGCGGGGCGACTTTGCACGCACGGATACGTTCCACAACGCATTCACAGGTCTTCTGAACGTTCCGCAGCGCCAGAACGTCGTCATTGCCAGTGAGCAGTCGGTTCCGTTGTCTGTTACGGATATCGGAGGGCGTTTCCACGAGAATGCTTTCGTAAAGGCGCGAAAGCACGGCCGGGAGATTGCTGCTGCGTTCTGACCGCCCGGCGGGCAGGCGGAGCGCAGCCTACGCTTGCTTGAAGTACTTTACCGTCGAGTACACGGTGTAGTTGACACGCCCCTTTCTTGACGAATGTGTGAACGCTGCTTGTAACTAGAGTATAGAAGCTGCGAGTTGACGGGAAGCTCCCATTTCTGACAACTTAATTCTAGGATTCTTCGAGGAAATGGAGGGTTCACTCAGCCAGCAACTCGAACGGTATCGTGTCATTTACGGCCGCCTGGCCATGACCATACGTTTCGCATTGCTTTGGGGGAATATGCACTTAAACCCAAGACTCGTCGTCGTCGTCGTCGTCGTCGTCGTCGTCGTCGGTCTGTGTTCCGGCAGGCAATGCGGGTAGGCCTGCAGCCGCTGTGGAACGAAGCGCTCGAGCAACTGAGCGACTCGGGCTAAGCCAGGACGCAGAGTACCCCACTCTTTTGCGTGAACAAGAAGTAGAGAACGTAGAATGTTGCACTTGCGGAACTGAGCAGCTGTAGCGAAGCTGGGGCACAGGGCATCTCGCTGCGTAGTAGACGCACGACTACAGAGGGAGAGTGCTCCAGCTGCTCGGGCCTGTCGCCCGCAGTTGGCATAGGACGGAGCGTGCGGGACATTGGACCAGAGATCGCGTTCAGTTCGTGCAGCCTGTGTCTGTTCGTTGTTCTGGCGTCTAATATGCTTGCAGTTGTCACCAAGAGTCCCGATGACGTCACTGCGGTGTCATATCAAGCATGTCACCTGCCGCCTAGAGGCTACTGTATTCGTGGACGGATGCGCTGCACTCGATGCTATTCCTCTGGAACGAAGACACTGGTGATCGCGAAGGCGTGTTGGGGCGCATATTGCGGATGTCTGGGACAGTTGTGGCTGGACCCGATACCAGCCAAAGAAATCGCGCAAGTCGCTGACCGTGAAGACTTGTTTGAGTGCATATCGGCGATGATTGGCATGGAAGTGCAGAGCATGATTCGTGTCTACTAATGGTGAGGAATATGCCATGGTTTCTAAAGGAAACAGGGTCTTCAATATTTTGGGACATAAACAGACATCTGGGCTGTTCCAGTGAACGTTTCGCGATCCGTCGAGCTTTTGAGGTACGAACCATTTTCGCGCGAGGCATGTCGCCAAAACAGTGGCGTCGCATAGCAGTACAAATGAACAGCTGCTGATGCGACAGCGTCGAGTGCGACGGGTCTGGAGAGATATTCGGGCTGAGCTCCATTTCCCTGTGCGCAAATGTGTCGAAGAACTTGGATGCCAAGCGATCATCGTATCAGCTACGTCGTCATGCACGCGAATGAGTTTTCCTGTCGGCATACAGCTGCTAAGTATCGCTAGCGACGTGATCGATGCAAACCCCCGAAGAGACCAAGGAAGCGGCGTTTGCCTGGCCTCACGGCACCCCTGTCGGTTCGCGAGCCGACTGTAGACGTCAAGCTTGCCGCTGCTGCAGCTGCTGCTTCGAGGCGGCATGCACGACGCATAATGTGGTGCATGCTCAGCTAGAAAATTGGCTGCTCATCTGACGCTGTAACGCAGAAGCGACTTTCGCAGTAGCTTTTTATATGACAGGATCGAATGGATGAAGCTACCCAGCTTTCCTAGGATGCCTGGGCGGTGTCGTTATTCACGAAGCTGACCACCACTATTCCACAGATATTTACGTATGCCTTGAGTTCTTGATCACTCTTACCGTCGGACAACGAGGTTCGATTTGGAAACCTTCCGGGGTTGCCACTAGAGCCCCTCATCCACGCAGACCCCCTGCAGCGCGGTGCGCATTCGACTCGCCTGCGAAATCGCCTTTGAGGCTTTGGAAGCCAGCCACGCTAGACAGGAAGTTTTTCAAAGTTTCTGGCGACCCATATGAAAGCACTCATACTGGTAGGGGGTTATGGCACAAGGCTGCGCCCGCTAACGCTTTCGCATCCCAAGCCGCTCGTAGAGTTCTGTAATAAAGCGATGGTGATGCACCAAATTGAGGCACTTGCCAAGGTCTCCGTAACGGAAGTTATACTCGCAGTGAGCTACCAGCCACACGTGATGGACGATTTTCTACAAAGAGAACAAAAGAAGCTTGGCATAAAAATAACTGTATCGCGGGAAACGGAGCCTATGGGCACCGCTGGTCCACTCAAGCTCGCACAACCGCTGCTCGGCGATAGCGAGCCGTTCTTTGTGTTCAACTCTGACGTAACGTGTGACTACCCGCTTGCCGCAATGATTGCTGCACATCAAAGACACGGTGGAAAAGCCACTATTTTGTTGACCAAAGTAGACGAGCCCAGTAAGTTCGGCATCGTACTGTACGACGCAGAAACGATGCAGGTTAAAGCGTTTCGGGAAAAACCGACGGAATGGGTCGGCAATATGGCAAATGCCGGCGTTTACCTCCTATCGCCATCTGTTCTCGAATATATAGAGCTGCGGCCAATGAGCATTGAACGGGAGGTATTTCCGGCTTTGGCAGCGGATGGCGCTCTGTACGCGCACGAGCTATCCGGCTACTGGGCCGATATCGGTCAGCCGAAAGACTATCTCCGAGGCATGTCGTTGCATCTGCAGTCACTTCGTTTGCGAGGCTCACCGGAGCTTGCCGCGGGCCCCATGTTCATCGGAAATGTGCTGGTAGATACCACAGCGCAAATAGGAAAGGATTGTCGTATCGGACCGGATGTAGTAATCGGCGCTGGCTGCATCATCGAGGAGGGCGTTCGCATCAAGTCGAGCACTCTCTTACCGGGTTCGCGGGTCAAGTCACACACCTGGATAGCGAATTCTATTATTGGTTGGGGATCAACGATTGGTTCCTGGGTCAGGATAGAGAACACGAGTGTCTTGGGGGAAGACGTCGCTGTGAAGGATGAGGTTTGTGTGAACGGAGGTGTTATCCTTCCTCACAAATCCGTTACGGAACATATTTTGGAACCTCGCATCGTGATGTGACTGCTGTGAGGTTTCACGTGTATCGATCCCCAGCTCTTTTTCTTCGACGCGTGGGCGGCGATGCCACGGATGTACTCGTCAATGCGGTTTTCAGCTACACAGGCACTTGCTGTTTTGAAACATATGGGCTGCTGAGAGCCTCTTCAGTCAGGGGCTGTTTCGGTGGAAACGCCGCGTACATGAATCGCCCAAGGTGATAGCGACCCTCGACTGAGACCTGTGAATCATAGGCTGGATCGGTTACTCGCTGCGTATCGCTGCTGCGATGTGGTGTGCGTTCGTTTTTCCGAGAGCATTCCTGGCGGGCTCTTGAAAACCTCATCGTGAGGATCATGCATCATCGTGCACTGTGATGCTGTTGGAGGTATGCGGTTTTGCTCAGAGGCGTGACTCGGTTCAAATAGTTGATGGAATGTGCCTCGGGACGCCTCTGTCATCGGCTTTCACGCGAGCATCAAAAAGCGAGGCGAATCAAGTGACTTTGTGGCGTAAGTTCCGCTGCGAATGCGATATCGCTCCGCTGGCAGCGCTTTTGGTCGGTGATTTCCGTGAACAGCAGGACTTTGATTGCAAAGTGCTTATGCACAACACGACTGGGTTCTATTGGCACCGGAATACTGTCCACACGGAGCGGCTACATCGCTGTTGTCGCAGCTGAACAACCAGTGCGTTTTGCTGCTGATGTCTGGCCCACTGTACGGATCTCGCCTTCAAGACGTTGCGATAGCGACTGCGTAGGTGCGCTGTGCTTCGAGCACGCCTCCGAGCGCCAGTCGTGTCGTTCAAATCAGCCTCGCGGTCATGCAAACGCATTTGTGAAAAATCTTCCCCAGTTTTTCTCCTAGCCGTGTTCTTTTGGCGGTGCGAGAATACAGTTTAGTATCCACTGATGCGCTTCTATGCCAACAAGTGCGACTGCGGAGCGGCGCTTGTCATTGGGGGCCTGGTGTTACGGCTCGCAGGTTCATGCGTGATGCAAGCGCTTTCCACGGCGAAGGTACCCAGCAATGCACTCAGCTGTATCTGGTTTCGCCGCCCAGGGGACCGCGCGACATAGAGAGAACTCTGCGATGATGCGCTCTATATAGGGCCTCATATATAGACTTGAGTAAAATGCCGGTATTCCTCGGAGCTCGATTCCACTGAGGTTTCAGGTGGCATTCAGCGCGTGCCGTTAAGCTCGAACACCCAGCAGCATCCGGACAAGGACTTGGGGATTGTGAAAGATGTCGCTTCAACTGCATCCGTCAAAATATTCAGTTTCACTGTTTTGCACTGTCGTATTCCGGAGAGGGATCTGCAAGCGCGCGTTCCAGCCTTGGAGCGCGGGTTTGATACGAATGCTATCATCGTCAACGAGAAATTCGACAGGGATTTACTGCAGGATTTTGTTGCTGCTACTTGCGGCACTACTGCGCAAGCTCCGCGAGTGGCTTCGGGCATTCCCTAAAAATTATTTCTGCACATTCCTTCACTGATTTGCCCAGGAGTAGCGCCTCGGCGATCTGCTCTAACTCCGCGCGATGCATGTTACAGATACGAAGTGCGGCCAACATGGCCCATCGCACAGACGCTTGCGTATCTGCGTTCAAAAAGGGCTCTGTACGACGAAAATATCGAGACAAGGTGGCCAGATCTTCCATGCCACCCTCGGCATCCCCGAAGAAAATTGCCTCAGCAGCAATGCCTGCTACTGACAGAAGCGCAAACGACTCACTCGCTGACACCGGGCCTGACGTCGGCGCTCGTAGGCCTTCGGTAAGTACAACACCCGTCTTTCCAGCCAGCAGATTCGTGCGGTCTTGCCCCAGTGAATAGTTTTCTAACTCGTATCCGAGAACGTGTGACAATAGCACGTGTCCAGCCTCGTGCACGGCGATTCGTTTTGGGTCAGTGAGCCAGCGCTTCTGCAGCCAGGCGGCAACTCGCCCTTGGAGCGCGAGCGTGTCGAATGCCCAGGCACCCATACCGCCTAGAGAAACCACAGCGGCGACGTTCTGGAGCTGTTGGGCGCCCTGCACGGAACTGGCTTGTGCCAGAGCCGGGGCAAATGCAGCGAGAGTAACGACGCCAATGAGCACACCGAAAATCGATTCGTTTCGCGACTCTTGACGCAGACCGACCAGTGCACGTAAGTCCATATCTGGGCGCCCCAGCTCCCGCTTAAGCTCCCAGTCGCCAACAAGACGACGCGGTGGCAACGCACGCTCCCAGTCAGTCGCCAGTCGCGCACAGACGACTCCAAGTGACGAATGGCTGGTAGAGAAACGGCGAAGACGGTAGCGATATTGATGCGTAGCAAACGAACGACAATTTTCTCTTGTTCGAGCAGAAAAAATACTCGCAGAGAGTGCTACAAACATGGTTTCGTACCTTTCTGAATGCAAGTATAAAATAAGATGACAAGCGAAACCGATTACGAATGGGTTGGACGCTGCGAAGCCCTCGTGAACCGAGCCCGCGAAAATCACACGATGATCAGACGCGCTCGCGACCGCACATCTGCGGGCTTCTGGACGAAATCGTTCTCGCAACAGCCTCAGATTGAAGCCTTTCAACTCCATTTCGTTTCACTCTCTGCTTTGTGGAATTGAATGCTTCTTTGCAGTGTATAGCAGGAGATCGCCATCACGATGCAATATACCATCTAGATCGAAGACGAACTGCCTGTAGGATATATATGCTTTACTGAACAGTGCAAGGAGCACTGCGTTCGACACTCAAGTCACTCATACCACGATACTCTGATGGTTCGGGAGCACCAAAACAAAGCAATACATGTGCCCCGCGCGCCATACTCTGGGATTCTCGAAGACTGCTTGCGCTCGATGGTGCAAAAGCAGGTCTTTGATCACCGCACCAAGAGCAAAAGCGACGATAATAGCCACCACAGGCGTCTCTGTTACGCACCAGTTTTTCCGTCTGGGCCTGAAAACACTGGGGAACTGTCTCAAAACAGCGGAAAGATGTCCTGCCAGCAGATGGGGCATGCGGTGGCATGCCTGGCGCTGCGATGGATACCCGCCGTGAGCTCGACACCCCCGAGGTCAACTCATTGATATTCGATGCTGCTGAACGAGTAGCACTGGTCAGTCAATGCTGGGTATCAGGATCTGAAAGCGAGGACGATTTTTCAGATAGCTGCTCTGCTCCAGGCGACGATAGTTGCATGGCACCGCGAGTGAATTCTTCAGCCGAGTAAGGTTGCAGTATCCAGACGGAGTAGATACGTTGCGCTATCATCCTCACGGATGCCGTCGTTTGCTCGTCTACCGGGCAGCGTTGTCTATCACAGGTGGCTTCTCGTGGACCTGGAAACACAGACAATCCGCTGGATGTTTCGAAACCTCTTAATGAGAAGCGCAGAACAGGTGCACGCGAAACTGGCGCATCGTAGCGGCGGCGCCCCGCGATCCGCTCCACGGTGCGCCTAGGGACAGGGTCGTGCTTCGCGTCTGCACCGCTTCGCCTCAGCGTGGCGCTCGGATGCCTCAAAAGCCGCGTCTAGGCAAGCATAGCTCACGTACGCGACGCTTTCGTGGTCTGCTGCTGCTTCTGGCTGTCGCATGTGCTGGTCTGTGCGGTAGGTTACTTTGGCCCTGGCCCAAAGCCGAGCACTGGGACGCGCTTTGTCATCACAGGCCGTCGGTCTTACTGGAGCCTTACGCTTTTGCAAACTTGGCAATCTGCATCGTGACCTGTACTTCAGACAATCGTCACTATTGCGATGATCCTAAGCGCCACGTCGCGCTCGTTGAAAGTCAACTTCGCACGTGGGCGGCGGACGCGCTTCGCTTTGGAGCGAACGTTCTCATCGCTAGCGACGCACCGTGGCCAGCATGGGCGACGCCGCTCCCAGCCAGTGTGGACTACCAATGGTTTTCGGTGCCGAAACCCAGCTGTCTTCGGCTTGGATTCGAACGGGGTCGACCACGTGAGGGTGTCTTTCGACCCGAGTCGAATCGCACGCGACAGGTGCTCGGCTATGCCTGGAAGGAACTGCCGTCGACTATACAGTTCTTCTTGAAAATCGACGATGATGCGTACTTGCGGCCTCATCGGATCTTTCCACTGCTTCAGCACTTGGATCCAGCGCGGCCGCTCTATTTGGGAAGTGTACGAACGTTCTGGGGATCGCTCGATCCTGTCCACGCTGAAGCGGCGAATGCCTCGCAAGATCGCCGCGCTGCACCGAGCATCCTTGAGTATGCCATGGGCGGTGCTGGTTACGTGCTCAGCCGGGCGCTCGTAGCCACGCTCGTATCCCGATTCCAGTCATGTCGTCTGTATAATGGTGAGGACAAGGACTTGGCTGCGTGTGTGCGGGCTTGCCCTGACGCGGAAATACTGAATGTGGCGGGTTTTTGGTACGGCCCGCCGGAGACAGCTCCACCACAACAGCGCGACTCTATGATCTCGTTTCACAAATTGAACCGCGCAGCGGATATGGTGCGTATTCACAAAAGTTTCGGTATGCATGCGAATTGCGCTCGAGTGGACTCTGGAGGCGATTTTGTGTGAGCTTGCTTGCTCTGCTGTTGTCATGATGGTTGCCGAGCATCGTTGCTGCATGATTCGCGGAAAGCATGCGCTGGCGACTACAAGGCGGGCAACGAGGCCGTTGACGATTGGGTCTGCATAGCCGTTCGATGTCTTCGACGCTGCGGATCGATGCTCTTGTCTGCCGCACTCAATTCATGAGCTGATGATTCCAGAAGATGATTTTATACCGGCTTTTGGTGCGGTGGGCGTCCGCCATGTGATCGAGTGTGGCATCGAGAACAATGAAGTGGGACCCATCGACATCACGATGCACGACCCGAAATCGAAGGACGGCGCTGTTCATGTCAGCGATGCTATTCGGCATGCCTCCGGGGAGAGGCTCCAAGCCCAGCAACAGTGGCAACGGCAGCGGTAGCGAACATCCCGTGCCGAGCCCCGCCACTTCAGCGTCATTTCGTCTGCACGTGCACGTTCAGTTTAAGGCAACAATGGATCGAGAGACAGCACAGCATCATTGCATGCGTGTTGCTGCATGCATTCGGGACAGCACAGCATCATCACATGCGTGTTGCTGCATGCATTCGGGACAGCACAGCATCATCACATGCGTGTAGCTGCATGCATTCGGGACAGCACAGCATCATTGCATGCGTGTAGCTGCATGCATTCGGGACAGCACAGCATCATTGCATGCGTGTCTCTACGCAATAATATCAGCGTCCGAGCTTGTTACTTGGTAAACAGCTTTCCTGTTTTTCATGTCATTCGCAATCGCCAATGAAAAAAATTCACACCAGTGATGCGTTTATCGAACATATACAGGATTCCTTACATGGGGTCGGCATCTTCGAGTGCCAGTGGTGCGTCTAAATAGCCGTCCTCAGAGTCACTGTGAACCTCGGCAGCAACGCGGATGGTGCAACCCTCTGGAGCCCGCGCGTTTGCTTCATCTGCTTCTGTTTCTTCTACAGCTGCTGTCGCTTGTAGTGCGCGGTCACACTGTCGCTGGAGGTCTGGCTCACGCTCGCCGACACCCTTTTCGTAATTCAGTGCCGTGCAGTCCGGGGATGCTGCTGTGGTCAACGCCTGTGACGCCGTCAGCGAAAGGCCGGCTGTCGCAGTCCCCTCACGAGCCGATTGGGTATTTGCGAGCTTATCCAACCGGCTAGGGACAGTGGCTGAGGCTCCAGCAGCGCCGCGCCGTCTCAGCCATGATCGGAGGCGCTCTCCGGGGCGCGAGTGGCTGCGCGAACGCGGCCTTGACGCCTCGGGCTCGCGACTTGCAGGCGCGGGCAACACCGGGTCGTCAGACGCGGCCACTCGAGTGGCCATGCTGTGCGACTCGGGCGGCCCCATAATCGTGCTGGGTTCATAGCTCTCGAGGACACTCCTCTCCACATCAATGTCGTCGGAATCAGACGAAGTCGACGACAAGACTGAAGCAGCGTCGTGATGGCTCTGAACCGCCGCCTCCGATGCAACTATTCGGGCATTTTGCAGCCTCTCTCTCCGAGCCGCAGGGCTGCGTTTTCGCCAACGGAGACTCCGTTCCGAGCTCGTTGAAGCACGTCCTGCGGCGTCAGCAGCTGATGAGCTCAGCGCCCCTGACGTCGGCAATGACGCTGTCGAGCGATCCGTTTTCGTTGGCGTCTCCATTGCCTCAAGCACGCACAGCATTTGCAGCGCACTCGCCGCTCGCTGGAATAGCAGCGTCGAGACCATGGGCGGTGGACAGCGCACATGCGCGCGCGGCACCGCACGACGCGAAACGCCAAACTCGAGCGTTATCCAGCGACGCTCATCGTAGATCGCTTGCTGGTCATCGGGATCTGCCAATGCGTACAGGATAATGCCAGAGAGCTTTCGCAGGCCCAGCTGGTCGCGACGCCGCTGCCGCTGCACCTGACGAGCACGCAAATGCTGCTCAGGAACGAGCGCCGTATCTGAGCTTCGAGGCATGTCCGGCGCTACCTCGCTGGAACCGCGCACTGCACCGGGCGCTGCGAACGCTCCAGTGGCAATGGCAGCGGACTCGAACGACGTTGCTGGCAGATGTTGCTCCAGCTGACGTTGCCGCTGCCGCCGCAACGGTGACCGTCTTTTGGGCGGTTGTGCCGCGCGGTAGATCACAAATTTCGCTCGTGATTGCGCATAGATCGTTGGCGGCGCTTCCTGCAGGAAGAATCCTCCATCAAGATACTGCCAAACCAGAACAAAGGTTGTGTCGGACCGGTTCTCAATCACGCATCCCATTGTGTTCGCGACGGGGACTCCAACAACACCAGAAGCGACCCCCGTCCCGCCAGTCGATTCCGCTAATGGAAGCGGCGGCTGGGAGCTGTCCAACGCGTACCAGGTTGGTGTCTCAATTGGCGGCTGTGCGGAGCATTCGGCTGCAACGCCCCGCTCTGGCCCCGCAACGGAAGCAGTAGCGCACGCTGACACGCGCACCACTGGACTGAGGCTCTCACCATCCGACCTGCCACTGCTCGCGGACAGTCCGTGGGCGTTTTCCGAGCTCATAACGTCGGCAATGCCGGCAGAAATCGAGCCCGGTTCCGGTGCATCTGGCTCTGACTCTACCCGGCCTGAGCGCACCAGTGGCGGTGCCGATGTACTGGCCACCGGCGGCAGCCCGCTCTTAAAATTGGATACATTCGTATTCGCGGCACGAGGCTTTGCCGATCCGCTGGAGTAGAGCGTGCTCCGTTCATGCTGATCAGCTACGGTTGCTATCGATAGAGCGTCCGTAGAAGGACGCGATTCGGTTTCGCGCTTTCCGGCAGCGTCCAGACGGAACGTGCAACCGGGCGACGGTGGCGCCATTGACGCCTGACTCGTCAACAGTCGGCCACGGGCAACCGTACAGAACACTTGCCGCAACATCTGAAGCAATTCATCCCGCTGAGCAATGGACGCGCACTCGATGCGCAGTTGCTGCACCGCTGCACTGCGCTGACTGCGCGCCAGAGCCGCTGTCCGTGGAGTGGCTGGCGTCGCGGCAGCTTTTGTAGCTTTGACGCGTTCCTGGCGTTTTTCGAGCTCTTCGCTGAGCCGCTGAACCCGCTCCATCGCATAACGATTGCGAATGCGCTGCCAAAAACGATGGTATGATGGTGCTGCTGAATGAAGTACCTTGACCACGGCGGGACTCGCGGGCAGGCTCTCGACAACCTGCACCACTTCCGACCAGGGAACCTGCCAGATGCACTGAAATTTGCTCGGACGCTCGGAATGAACGACGAGCCCGTAGATGGACTCGGTGGATATGAGCACCACACCGTAACGCGGCCCCAATGGGAGCCGCTCCAGTGCAAAGGCGCGAGTGGCTGCTGCGGTCGAGCTCTGCGGAGGTGCTGCTTCGTAGATCGCTGACGCGCTCACGCGGACCATACCCACGTAGAACTCGAGGTTCGGGTACGGGTCGCTCGCCGATGAGGTCGCTTTGCGCACCAACAGACGCCACAATAGATCGTTGCCTTGTGCATCCTCGAAGCAGTAGGGCACAAGTCGAAGGCCAGGTCCAAAGCAGCGCGGCGGCCGGACCCGTCTCCCGGCCGGCAGACGCTGGTAATGTGGACGAGCACCAAGGCTCGCTGCTGGATGCATGATGAGGTCCAGGAAACCATTCGCAGGGCGGATTACTGCCTGCACGAGAGCGCGGCGAATGCCTCGCGAAACCGAGCCCGCCTGTGCGCCACGGTACGGCTCGCGTACCAGCCCGGTTACCGCGGTTCGCATTTCATAGCCGAAAGAGACGAGTCCTTTGCGCAGACCACCGGCTACAGAACTCGGCGCATCCCGTCGGCGTTCCTCGCGTTTCTGAATATATTGCGAGTCACCGGTCATGGCAGTGAGGCCGCGTGACAACGACGCAGAGACCGCCGACACAGTCCGAAAGAGACCCCGCACCGAGTTGGTGAAGAGGCCCATGTTCGCGCGACTGAGGCGCAGCAACAGGTCGTAACTGGAGGTTGCTTGGCGCGGTGTCTCGAAGATCTCGCTAACTCCCTCTGCTACCGAATCAAGCAAACGCGTCGGATTGCCCAGCAGATCACTGGATGCTAGCAGTTGCAATTGCGACGCCCTGAACTGCAGCAGATAGAATTCCTGGATGAACTCTAGCCAGTGACCCACCGAATCCAGATAATGTTCCAGGAGGAGCGCACGCGCACTGAGCGATGCATCTTCGACGGTTCCCAGTGCTGCAAGTAATGGACGTAGAATGGTGCGGTACCCGCGAACGCTACGATTTCCGCCGCCACCCAGGCGAACGCTCTGCTCCGAGCCTGTGTGCAAGACATGGCCCCCAGCGAGCGCACCTGTTCCAGAGCCAATTCGACGACTCAGCGAGTGCTGCACCGCTGCCGAGGCAGATGCCGAAAACGTGTCACTGGCGTCCCGTCCTCGGTCGAGTGCACGACTGTGCTGTCTGGAACGCTCTGGCGACGCCTGTCGGTTTCCAGCAGGAGCCGTCTCTACGGAGCTTCGCTCAGGTGCCAGTACCAATGCACCATCGCTCGCCGGATGTGACGGGGCCGGTTGTGCGCGCTGCTGCTGCTGCTGCTGCTGTTGCTGCTGCTGCGTTGCGTCTCTCGTGCTTGGAGAGTTTGCGTCAGGGGTATCGAATTCCAGCCCAGCGCCTGTCGTTGCGTTACCGGCGCGGAAGAGTGATCCATGGATTTCGTTCAAGGGCGTCAACTGCACACTCGGCACGGAGCGTGCATATGGAGGGACGTCTTGTTCAGCAGATTGCGATGCGATAGGGCTGATGAAGAAGCTCACACGCAGCGTCAGCGGGTTCACCAACAGGTATTCGAAATAGATCTGACGGCCGGGCTCGGATGCGGACGCTGGCGGCACCGTCGAGATGTCTCTAGTGACAGCGTGCTCGGGCTCGTCGACGTCATTGGCGACAAGCAACTGGAGAAAGGGCCAGGCTGCACGAATGAAACCCTCCTCGAGGCATAATTCGATGGTCTGAAGCGCCACATAACCGAAGCGAACATTCCATACGTCGCCGCTGTAGGGCGCTCCAAGCTCGAAGGATAGATAGAGCGCTGGGTAGAGAGCTTCCTCTGCAGCAGACACGCGGCCACGCGAGAGCGATGGACGCGCGTCTGCTGGTTCCCTAGGCACTGCAGTTCTTGCCCCTGCTGCTGCTGCTGCTGCTGCTGCTGGTCTCGTTGATGCCGCTGCGCTATCGTCCTTCGCGCTGGTTGTCGATTCAGCGGCATGTGAGGGTCTCAGGCGCTGTGGCTGCACACGCAAAACCTTGGGATGTACACAGCTGCTGCGCTGATCATCCAATTCGATGCGTTCGATGCCGACTTCCAGCGCACATCCTTTGTAATCCGTAGTATAGCCGCCACGTAAGCGATGACAGGTCAAATACGCTAATTCGGCCGGTTCCATGGTCAGAAACGACACCCCGATCCGCTCAAGCTCAAAGAAGAAATCCAAGTGCTGGAAGGCATCTGAGTCAACCTCATTCTCTTCGGGCCAACTGGGTCGCACAAAGCCGTAGCGGCGAAACCAACGCAAAGAGCTGCGCCTCTGTTGCCGCATCAGCCAAGGGCGGCGGTGCGACAGCGCGACCGGTACCGGCGCTGTTGCCGCTTGTGCACGTCCAGTCGCTTGGGCCGCTGCGCGTGCTACCAAAAGTGCATCCGCTACGATACCTTGACGAAAGATATGAAAAATCTCGCGATCATCGTACAGTGTAATGACCTTGGTCGGACCATCCAAGGATATGGCAACCTGCAACGACGGACAGTGCGGCCCAAGGGGTAGGACAGCGACGCATTCCCCGAGTCCATCTAGAGCCAAGGCGAATCGCGTCTCTTCGACTTCCAGTAATAGTCGACGGGACTTGGGAAACGTGAAGGGATTATCCCAGGCGTAGCGTGCTGCGTAACCGGGACGCAGCAGCCAAAAGCGCCGACTCGCGTCCAGTTGACGGTATGCAACAGCGTAGCGGGTGCAGATATTCTGGAGACGCATCGGCGGGTGCTCGGGATCCTCGGGATCCAAAATCACCATCCAAACACCGTCAGGACTGGGTTGCAAACTCAGCCTCGCGATGTACTGGTGCAGCGTATCGGGACGGTACAGTTTCAGTGCGTAATGCCCTGTCATGCCGATGGGAATCCCGCAGCTCCATAGCCACGGCGAGGGTGCTCGTCCAGATGCCGCTGCTGGCGAGTCGGCATCCTCAGGGACGCGCGCTGCTGCTGGAGAATGGCGACGTCGACGCTGCTGCTGCTGCTGCTGCTGCTGTGAACAGGTTGCTGCGTCGGCAGCGGCAGATGCGCTCGGCGTGTGCGCCTTCACGCGCGCGCTTGTCCGCTGGAGCAGGCCGCCAGCTGCGTCACCAGCGCTGACTCGCGTGCCAGTCTTCGCCACTGCAGGCAGCGCATCGCCAGCAGGTCGGATGCGTAATACGCCATGCCGCTCCATATCCGCCAGTTCCCAGTGTAGTGCGGCACTTGCACCAGGATCTAGCGAGTGTACCTGGCCAACGGTGGCGGACGGGCGACCTTCCAGAAGCGTCTCTACGTGCAGATGCTGCAGCGTCTGGACGTATTCAAAGGGAAGTGGCGTGCGATTCACAATCCGCGCCACATTATGAATGCTCAGAACAAGGCTGTTCCCAAAAGGATCACTCACCGGACGGCTACTCAGGACGAGAACTCGTTCCGGCAGGTTCAGCACCTGTACCTGATCCAGGTCTCGAACGTAGATCGGATCTGACCAAGTTCCCAGCTGCTGCTCAATGACGGCAAGACGAAAGCTCTGCACAGCGAGCGGAAGATACGGCTCTGGCACCTGGCCTTCGATCCAGGCATTGAGGAGGATGAAGCGCTCGTCCGGGGCGCACGCTGCCGCTGTGGATTCGCTGTCGATGCTCGCCTTGGCGGACATGATCGAGTCGGCGCCAGAACTGCGCTCCCGGGCGTGCTGACGCAGGGCGCTTGCTTTTCGCCGCTGAGTGAGACCTCTAGTGGGCAGACGATCCCCGACAAACCCCGGATCAATGCAGAGCGCACAGTCAGAGCGATTTTGTAACCAGCAGCTCGCGGAGAGCTGGAGGCGCTGGCTCGCCACCGGCACCGTAACCGCATGCGGATCCAGAGCTGGTGTCTCCCAGGTACCCTCGAACGTTAGCATGGTCCAGTCGAACACGCGCGGGCAGAGAAAAGAGCCCTCGCAGGGCCATTTCGGTGGCAAACGTATAGGCTCCGACCAGATGCGTTCAGCGTCGACTCGCTCCGAGTCCGTGGAATAGCGTGAGTCCGCTGTCTCGTCCGGAGCATCGTCGCATTCTCGGGAAATGGGCGCATTCCGCTGTACGGCCAAATCAGATGCCAAGGCACTATTCGTGTTGATGAGATGCACCAGAGCTACCGAGAAAAATAGTCCGTTCAGACTACGGGTTATATGGACGGCAGCGGACTGACCGGCCGCGAGTATCCCGCTCGTCCACAGTGGTGTACTGCTTCCAGCACGATGCAGCCGAATCACGACCGCTATTGGCAACAGATTGGCAAGCACCAGCGGCGCTCGAAAGCACAAATCCACCCAGTCGTGCTGCATTGGCGAGAAGCGTGCATACGAGCTGATACGGGGAATCAAGTCCACATGAAACGGCAGTGAACCGAGCCGCGCGCCCTGTAACGTCAACAAACTCGAGCGTTGCTGCGCCATGAGCACTTCCGCCGCACCTCCAGCGGTCGAAGCTGAGGCAGCGGCACCGACGGTACGCATGCGCTTGCGTCGCTGGTAGGACTCGGCAACCAGCATCCGGAGCGTGCTCACGTCTGGCAACGGTGCCGACCAGGTCGCTTCCGAGTCACCAAAGGAACTTGTGATGGAGGTATCGAGCGACTGATCAGCTGACAGGTGGCCATTGGTCTCGATTCTGGGGTCCTCAGCTGCCCCCTGGGAAGCGCTCGACTGCGTCGCGGGTACCGGCAAGCACCACCGGCGACACCAGGGCCGCACCTGCAGCCGATCCAGGCGCGCCAGCAGCGGTGGTGACCACGACTCGCCGGGTGCCAAAAGCGCCACCCGTGGACTATCCGCAACTGCTCCCGGATGCAGGCTCCGCGACCAATCGATAAGCGCTGCCGCTGACGTGGCCATTTCGTAGCGAATCTGTAGCGGGACCTGAAGCTGGTTCGTGAAACGAAGCAGGGAACGTGCCACCCCCGTGATGGCTCCATTCAGGACACCAAGTTCCCATATCAGGGTACATGAGCGCAAGCACTCCGCGGAGGCAGCGGTCAACTCGAGGCCCGATGCACTCGTGTCCGGTTCCAGCGTGTAGGTCTGTGTGCCGAAATGACAAGTGTTCACGCGAACCGGATGAAAGCCAGCGATCCGCAGTACACAATCCGCAAGACCCGCAGCAAGCGGTCGAAATAGGCCAGTGCCCATCGGCTCGGGAGCGGCGTTCCGGTTCACGCGCATGTCGGGGGAACGCTTTCGTGTTGCGCGTGCTCCGTCGCCCGAAGCGGTGCTCTTTGCTAGTTCGTCAGAGCTGGCGCTGGCGGGAAACAAAACGTTCTTTGCTGCGGAAGCGCGCAATGTATCGAGCATTTTTGTCAAATGCGAGCGCCAGGCCTGGAAGTGCTCCGACGACTCGAGATTCGTATCCGTGTAGAGATCGGTGAGCCGCACCTCGACAGCCATAGAGCTCAGTGCAAGCTTACGTGTTCGCAACGCTTTCGATTCTATCAGCAAAGGTAGACCGGTACAGTTGTGAATCACCAGGGCTGCCAACGTTGGACGCGGGTGACGACGCACACCAGGTCCGGCATTCGGCTGCTGCCTGGTCTCCGGCAGCCAGACGCTGTGAGATGAGGATTCGGCAGCCGCTTCCGTTCTGTCAGGGGCATCGCCGTTGTCGCGTGATGTTTTGTTTCTTCCGGATGCTGCAGCGTATTCACCGGCTTCCTGTACATCGATTTTCCTTGGCGCTGCTGCTGACGTTGTTGTTGTTGTTGCTGCTGCTGCTGCTATTCCAACGTCTTCAGGTACTTCCTGATGATCCATCTCGCTGGATACGCACCTTGTCACCAGCGCTGCTTCGGATACTGGTAGCAGTGCCATCGATGGCGAGTGCACCGTGCTGGTTGGCGTCTCGGGACCTGCTTTCGGTTGCGTCGCCAATGCACGCCAGTCGTGTACGATCTGTTCCACTGCCTTTGCCAGTCTATCGAGCGCCGGTAGAAAGGCCTCACTGATATTCATCTCGAGGGCGTCAGCGACAACCAGATGCCATAGTCGATGTCGAGGACGCAGACCGGCACTTGGTGCAGCAGTGCCGGTGTCCGCGCTGGCACCTGTCGAGCGCACTGCAGTGCCGAGCTCTGACACTTCCCCGGTGAGCGGCAGCTCCTGCTCATGCCATTGCAGACAGCCAGCACAGTGTTCCACGAGAGGCTCCCACGCTCCCAAATAGTCATTGAAGATATCGATACAGAGAGCGCCTTGTGCATCGCTAACTGCCGGCTCCCGACTCTGTACCGAGAATGCGCCATAGAGCACGACCGTGGGTAGGTAGCTGACCATAGGCGACTCGCTTGCGTTGACCTCATTCGCTATCACTGCCTGATACCAGGAGCGGCCCCCGGGCCTCATCGATGCACTCGGTGGCTGGCTCCAAGCGTCCTCGTGTAGCAGCATACAAACCAGGGTATCAACCTGAATGGTAATCCGCAGCGAACGCACTCTGGTTGCTGGTGCTGATGTTGATGATGAAGTAGCACCAGCAGCGGCACGAGGCGTGCTCGACGCCTGCGCTGCCTCGCCAAGCCGTTCGGCAGACGAGCGGGCCTCGATCCGCGTCTTTGTCTTCGTCGTCGACGAAGACTTGTCAGTGGTGTTGCTTGTATGCTTGGTAGCCGATTCAGGGTGTATTGCTGAAGTCGCACCAGTGGTGGTCGTTGTTGTTGTTGTTGTTGCTGTTGCTGCTGCTGCAGGCATCGCGCCGCTTATCGTCTCCAGTCGTCGGTGCATGCGTCCAGCACGACGTCGCCAAGTCGCTTGCAAGGTGCTAGCAGCATCCGTGCCGCTGGGTGCTTCGGCGGAACGCAGTGCGGCCTCGATCACCTCTGGGGATATGGTAGGCAATGAACGCGTCCGTCCACTGACCCAGCGATGCCATGCAGATGCCGTTTCGAGGTTCGTCGCCTCTGGCAACGTCGATGCTGGCACCTTGGAGGGATTCTCGGTTGCTTCTGTGGATCGCCTGCTCGTACGAGGTGTCGATCCATGTTCGTCGCCGTCGTCGTCGTCGTCGTCGTTGCGCCCTGGATGCCGGCCAGTGCCAGAAGCAGCAACATTCAGCGCAGTCAGCGGCAGCGATGCGGCCTCATTTCCAACCGCAGGACCTGGTGTCGACTCCAGCGCCAGTGCCGACAATACCCGGCCCTCCGTATGCGACATACTAGACGCGAGTCGAGTTTGAAGTGGCGTCGCATGCTGGATAGCCCCTGGCTCGACAGCGGCGTGAGCGCTCCCTGTTCTCGGAGGGCGCGCCCCTGCAGCCCCGGCCGCTTCATCGTGCCAGAGAAGGCGTTCCCAGTCGGTAACCTCGTGCGGGTGCTGGCGATATGCCTCCACAATCTGGGCAATCAGCACGAGATCCTGTTGACTGAAGCGCATCAGCAACATCGCCGCCGAGAGGTCGAACTGGGGTGGAATTTCCGGATCACCCGTATCGATGTACATCATCCGAATGGCGCACGGGTAGACGAGCTCCACTGAGGGCGCAAGCGTTCCGCCACCAACACCAGTACCAGTTTCGGCACCGACAGCGTCCGGCACTGCACTTGTATTGCTGTTGGCACTGGTACTGGTGAGTGTAGCAGCCTGCAGCACGCAACCGTCCGCGCCCGTCTCCGAGTCTGAAGCGCCTGGAGTCGATGCAGTGCGGACACCAGAGACGAGGCGGTTGTCGTGTGGCGGAATTCGGCTTTGACACGGGTCGTATCGCTTCATGCAGAGTCGAAAGTGATCCAGAAACATTTCGTAATGAAACTGCGAGGGATTCGTTTGCCAGGTGCAGGTCAACATCACATCACCTTGTGCTTCCATGACATCCTGTTCTTGACTGGTAAGTGCCGCCAGTGTTGCCGGAAACACGACGCTACAGTCCGAACAGGTGACGACGGCCTGGGTTCGTTCGACTCGCCGACGACAAGACGCAAGTGTCGGCACTGGGCTGCTCATCGCTTCGAATTTCCCGAAGGGTGTCGCCAGGAACGAAAGCGATCGCAATACCTGCGCAACCGGTAGCATCTCGAGGTATCGTAGATCCATGGCGATATGTGTGAGCTGGTAACCCCTCTGGTCTGGTGCCTGGCGTCGATAGCGCAGGAGCAGTCGCGAACAGCGCGCACGCGCCTCCTCGCTCGTGTCGGGTACCGGGGATAGCGAACTCTGCCTGGCGCTCGTTCTGGATGCTTCGATCAAACCGGGTGCATCACGTACCAAAGGCCACAACGGGGAAACAGCCTTCATCAAAGATCGCGCGTCTTCGATGCGTAGCGACGTTGCGGAGAGAAACGTCGCATAGGCGCCAGAGCCCCACAGATCGGCGCTGAGGTGCACCTCATTCAGCTGGAACCACACCAGACGCGTCGATTCGTCACTCGGGTTATCGCCGTGACTGCAGAATCCCTGCCAACAAGGGAGGAAAACCTCCAAACGATACAGCAACGGATCGAGAAGCTCGGCGGCGTTTGTCCAGGTGCTCTCAAATGCGTTGCCATTCGATGTTGTCGAATGCGGTAGCTGCGACGCAGGCGACGACGAGATTGAGGGCTCTCCGCGTTCGGCTGTGCCTGTTGGAACAAAACCCGCTCCTGCTGGATTCCGCATGCCCCATTCCTGACAGGGAACGTCGCTGTTCAGGTTATTCCAGACGATGTACCAAAACGGGCCATAGTCTGCTTCGCAGATACAAGTTTCCACATCGCCTGTGCACTGGAGTGCGAAGCGCGAACAGCCCGTGTCCTCGTCTTCCGTGATCCACAGCCGGCAGTGCTCCACCGATCCGATCTGGTGCAGGTCTCCGCCCAGGTGCACGGTGACCAGTTCCAGGTCCGTGAAGGACTCCAGGTGCCACGGAACGCTGTCATCGTCGTTGTCGTCGTCGTTGTCGATATTGTCGGATGCTACCAAAGCGCCCGCGTCAGCGCCGCGTTGATTCGGCTCCTGCTGCGCTAGCGGCTGTTGTACAGTGTCGACCAACACAGACGACGACGACGACGACGACGACGAGTGCACAGGCGGTTGCTCAACCTCGACGACGCCAGCTGAACAAGTAGCCTCGGTCGCAGCTGGTGCTCGGTTCCCTTGCGTTTCTTTCGGACAAGTGCGTCGGCGGAAGGTCAACGTACCACCGCAGCGGAGATGAAGGGCATTCGCTTCGTCAGCGCTGCACGCAAGACCTGCAGGAAAGCGCAACAGTGGTCGATGGAGGCGAACCTCAATGATCGAGGGCATGCTCGGTGGCCCGTCCGGTACAAAAGATTGCAGAAAAGCATCCACTTCGGGGATGAGTCGCTTCCAATAGCCGTGGAGATAGACACCGTCCAACTTACCCAAATGGACTAATGCCGTCCGAGCACCGGTCTGCTGGACAAAGCGCCAAGACAAGGAAGGTACCAGGTGCTCCGTCTCCATGAACTGATGCTCCAAGTCAGCGGCAATTGTGAGCATGCCGGTGCTCGTTGCAGGTGCATTGCCCTGGTGTAGGTCAGGCTGCTCCAGGCGATGCACAGATTCGGCCTCGGCATCTGTCGCGCTGCAGGGCGAAGGTGCCGTCGCGAAAGCAGCTGCAGAACCGGGTTCGGCGTCACGAGCCGGCATACTGCGCGCTCTAGTCCATAGAGCGGTGGAGTCCCGGTCAGCTGGCGAATTCGGGATTTTCAAGTCGCGACTTGCCCCAGCAGCTGCAGCTTCCGGAGCATTTGGATGTGGTGGCGTTCCCGCTGCGTCCTCGGGATCATCATCGCACGGGAGAGGCGCGTTCGCCAGCCACCGCTCCTGTGCTTGCCAGCGATCATCCCAAGATGAATCGGATGATGCCTTGGGCTGAAAACGCCCCAGAACAAGTGTCTGGTTCGCATCTTTGCCCATATAAATAAGGTCTGCGCCCTGTAGACAACCGGCTACGCGCACAAGTGCCGGCACTGAAGGAGCTAGCGCAAGGTTCATTTGCATTCGCGTGAAGCCACGAGCCTCGAGTCGCACGACCGGAGCCTCTTGTTTGCTTCCGTGAACACGCACCATATCTGTGACGTCACAACGTATCTGGATAAAGCGAAAGAGAGAGGAACCCGCAACGTCCGCGTCTTGATCTTCTCCATCTTCTACTTCATCTTCTCTTGGGATGGTGTCGGCATACGCGCCCGGTGTCGTCGATGAACTACCGATCGAGGCAGCCGCTCCGCTGCTGGCACCACGAGCGGCCATCGACACCTTCTGTGGACTGGAATAAAGTTCACGAGTAGCACCTAGAGCTGCAACCGATGCACTTGTCAGTGACGCCTCGGATCCATGCATCGGCTGACGCTCCAGTTGGCGACGCGGAGCGCGCTTGTTCGCCAACACCTGCCCAGACGCTGATCGTTGCAGGTCTTGCTGCTGCTGCTGCTGCTGCTGCTGCTGCTGCTGCTGCTGCTGCTGACTCCAGTTTGCTTCCGTTGGGAAAGCTTCCACGGTATCCGAACGCTCCAGTCCGCAACGACGCCGGAAAGCACCCGCGAGGCGATACCCATCTTCGCCGTTCATATTGGTTGCAAGCGTCCGCAGCTGGATGCCGACCTCCAAGACTCCCGATCCGGGATGCTCACGCGAGTCTCGCCATGCGCCTGAACAGTGCATGCCCTCGAGCCGCAAATAACCGCTCCGAACTGGACCCAGGAAGCACAATCCTGCAGTGTCGAGTTCCCAATACACATGAAGCTTGTGGTCGCTCTCACGGACCCTGGCTACCCGGTTCAGTGCACCGGTATGCTGGCCACTGAGCCAGGTCGACTCGGGAATGGCAACGTCCAAGTCAGCTCGAAGCCGCACCGGTTCCAGAATACACTCATACGCGGATATCGTCGTCGCTTGGTTGTCCAAAAGATGCAGGTACACTTTGCCCCGAGCGAGCTGCGCATTTATATGCGTCCGGCGACGTCTCCGTTGCGTGCCGCTGAGCGCGTTCAACGAGAGCCCAGTCCGTTGTGCTGAAGCGCGCCATCCTCGGCTGTGAATGGAACGGGACGTCTGCGACTCGGCCTGCTTCTCCGGATGCTCAGCAGCGTGCCGGGCTGCAGTGCTCGTGGGCGTTTGCGAGATCGTTGTCATGGCGCATCCACTTGTGGATACTGACTGAGCGCAACGGAGCGACAGAGCAGTGGTCTCGAGTGCCTCCAGAGCGGCTGGTGTCAAGTGAATCTGCCACGTTTCCAGCACCAGGAAGCAGGTATCGACAATGCCACCGTCGACGTCGGTACCGGATCGACCGGAGACTCTCCAAGACGACGGTGACGACGAAAACATCGGCAGTGAAAACGAGCCGAACGGGTGAGTCGTGCGCGTTGCCGCGGTGTGCGCACCTCGGTTAAGCCAACTGACTGCGACGCGAGTCAGCGTCAACAGCGACTGGTCTGGATGCTGGTGTCGATGTTGCAACAGAAGCGCTTCGAAAACGCAACGCCATTCTTGCCGCCGCGATCCCAGTCCAGTCGCTGCAGAGGACAGTGCTGCTTCCTGGCAATTCAGTGGTGCTGCAGAGCTATTTTCCACGGACTTTGCCGCACTCTTCGATGTAGCTTGTGCCGATGCACCGCTCTCAAGCGTCACGCTCTCGATGCCGAGGCGCAGCAGTGGCTTCTCCGGGAGCGCCGCCCGCGGTTTCGCTTCCCAAACAGAGAGCGATGGCCTCTCTATCCGGCAGGTGACGTCAATCCAAGGCTTCATTTCCACATGAGGCTGCACTCGACTTGCACGCCTGCACCAAAAACGACGTCTGGACGTCTCCTCGAGCGACACCAAGGACCTGCCCACAAGTCGCCAACGTTGTATCCATTCGACGAGCGGTGCTTGTCCATAGAGACGGAGTTCTGGGGCTTGGAGCACCACCTGGAACAACCAGCTACTTTTTGGAGTCAACATCGCGGACTCGGCCCAGCCGCCTGCGACACGTAGGTCGGGCTCCTCGAGCAGCTCCGCTGCGAAGATACCCCGTGAGACCTGCAAAGCGCGTTTCCAAGACTCGTTAGTTGTTGGCGTTGCATGGTTTGGTGTCTCGGCAGAAGACGACGACGACGACGAAGAGCTGAAGTTTTCACCTCCGTCCTGTACAGATGAGCCACCAAGAACCCGTGACTCTCGAAATGCGTCCAGAGGCGGCAACCGGCGTCGTTGCATCCGCACCTGCAGAACCGGTCCAGCGTCGGTGCGAGCAGTGCTTAACGCTTCCGCTTCCGCTGCTGCTGAAGATGCTGTTTCAGCTTCGGGCTCTGGACCTAGTGAGCCTACTGGTGCTGCACTTGTTGTCGCTGCCGCTTTGACTCCTCTTGGAGCAGGTTCTACCGCCGCATGTGATCGATTCAAATACAAACTCTCCAGCGTGCTGCAAGTCGATTGCTGCCATTGAAGCAGCACCCAGCGCTCCTTGCCCTGGATAAAGTCCAGGTGACAGGTTTGCAGTCTAAGATTGCCGGTATCCGGTGCCCGGAAGGTGCCCTCCAGGCCCTGTGCTGTCAAAATGAGGCCTGTTCCGTTCGCAGCGGCCTCCCAGAGCTCGCCCTGAAACATTTCTAGACGAATGGTTAGCTCCCAAAGGCGACCAGTCGTCGATGCCGTTTCCGTTGCGGACGGCTCGGCGCCCTCCTCTGCAGTCGCCGGTGGCAACGAGTACTCGTTTGACGCGCGTCGAGCTGCTGCTAAAGCCCCTGGCATGTCGCTCCGGTCCGTGCACATCCCATGCGAACCGCTCAACGGCCACATTGCCGTGCTGCACGCAAACGTCAAAACGTCCGCACTCGTCACTGGCGGGTAGTCGTATCCACAGAGCTCCGCCCAGCGCGCAACATGCCACGGACTCACAGACGGCATCCAGAGCGTCGAGGTGCTTCGATTCACAGCCACCATGCCGACACACGCCCGCGTAGCAACATCGCTGGGCAGCGCGCCTGTAGCCTCTGCTGCCGTCGCCGAGGAAAAGTGCGCTGTGCAATCCGCATTCCCTCCCGAACGATGCTCTGCATCAGTGCTGGCCTCGACGTCGGAGATTCTCGAATGGATTGTATCGCGGACGACCGTCCCTGAAGCCGGTGGACGTGCAGTCGAAGCCCAGGCTAAGCGCAGACGCTTCATCAGCCGAAGCGGCCAGCGAGACGATTCATCGGGCCGATCACTAGCCGCGCTTCTGGGATGAACCCCAGCTGCACCATCGCTCCCAGAGCCGGCCACCGTTGAAAGGCCTGCTGGTGCGGCGGCGGCGGCGGCGTTGCGCGTGCCTTGTGCGCGCGCATCCGCAGCAGCGATCGCAGCTGGTACGTGATGCAGCGCGTCGCCCAGCATGCGTGTCGAGTCAACGGGACACGTCACCTGGGTGAGCGCCTCTCCGCGGCGATCACGCATCGGGTGCGTGCTCGTATCGGGGGGCGCTCCCGGATACGCCGCCGCCGCCGGGGCGGCGCTCGCAGGCCATGCGCTGCGCAGTCGCCATAGCACCTGCAGATCAGCCAGATGGCGGTAAAATAGAATCGTTTCGAGATTGAGTTTGTGCTCGAGGAGAGTCAACAGCTCCGGGTTGGTCTCTTTGCGCTCGATGTGTGCCCATAGTGGATCTGAAGGACTCAGAAGGCGATTCAGGAGCGACTGATACCGAGTGGTGACGTACTGTTCGCGTTCTTTTCTTCGTCGACGGACGATTTCGGGCCTTCTCATCTTAGATGATCGCTGACGGAGCCAAAAACCGGGTCGAATTGCTTCGAGGGTATCGTACCAGCGAGTACGAGGGCTCGATGCTCCTCGGGATCTGTTCAGGGGGCCGCAGCGAGTCCACCGGTGGATCACTTGGCTAAGCTGCTCAAGGAGCTCGCGCTCCAGATGCCACTTGACGGCGGAAATGTGGATGTTCAGCTGCGATACCGATCTGGGATCGCTATTGGTGAGCGAGAGCAACCCGCCAGTGAGACGCAAGTGCATGGTTATCTCCAGGGGCGCCAGAACCAGCGACAGCATTGCAGACGCTTCCGCCGATTGCGACTGCGTCCGAACCTGTTCGAAGAGGCCCCAGACGTCAGAGAGTTGCGATGACGTCGGCGGTTCGTGACTCAAGAGCGGCCGATTCAGCTCGTTCAGACCGCACGCAGCCAACAGCATAAGACCAGAAAATGCAACGCGTTTCGCGAGAACGTCCGAGTCTACGGTCGACGTGTCTGGGGCTCCCGACGCATCTACGATCGGAGCTATTTCGAATGCTTTGAGGTACAGGTGCAGTGCGATGATATGTTCTTGGGACTGGTGCGGGTGCACCGCCTGGGCGCCGGCAGCTGCTCGGCAACTTGCCGGTGTTGTTCGCGCATCCTGAGCGACAGCTGAGAACGCGTCCAAGAAGTCGTCTGGACGAGCGTCCGGCTCCGGAGGTACCGCGTAAGACAGGTTCCGCGCTACAGGATGCAAGGCATCGCACCGTCCCTGTTCAGTGCTAGAACTGTGCGCTTCGGGAGTCACCGCTCTCGTCGTAGCGTCTGGCGAGTATTCTACATCGAGAAGCGCGCTGGCAAGCTCCAGCAGCTCGTCGCTACGCTGGTCTGGTCTTCGCGCGGCACCACGGACGCTCTTGCCGTCTGTTCTGTCAACATGGATGTTTTCAGAGCGTTGTCCGCCTATTGGCGTGCTTCCCGCCTTGGCTTCGATATCCAGGACGTTCGTGAACGAGTCTTCCGATGCCTCATGGGTAATTTCTGGTGCACATTCGTTACACTGTACGGAAAATGGTGCGTCCGTCTCTGCGGCAGCGTTCGATTGTTTCGACTCTGGTGCTGGTGCGTTCACCCCCCGAGTCCCTGCATCCACCTCTCTGGGTTCCAGCACCGTTCCCAATCGTGAACGCGCTGGGTCCTCGCTGGCCGCTGCCGCAGAGGCACCGCTGCCGTTCGTGCAGCGGTTGTCGGCGTCACCGGTTGCAGAACGCTGCACGCCTCGCGAGGTGCACGAGCCGCTCTCAGACGCGTCCATACCGAAAATAACCCATATATTCCCAACTTGCACCTGCATGTTTGCAACGACTTGACGAAGGAGTCTTTTCCGCCAACCGGAGATGTTGGTGTTATTCGATTTCGGATCAACCGCGAGCGCTCGCGCAGCCGAGGCTAACCTAGCGGCTATTTCGTTCTCAGCCTCTGAAGCTGCCTCGCGCAATACCATGAGCCAAGCTCGGAGCTGCGCTTCCCGCAGGGATGCGTCTGTTGCTAGCTCTGCAAACTGCATCCGTTGGCTCCGAGTAGCTGCTTCGGTCGAGCTGGAATCCGGCGGTAGCGCCGCAAGCTGAACGCACACGTCTTCAATTCGAATGCGCAGGGGTTGCGACCAACTCAGGGTTTTCCAAGGCACTTCAACGCATACTCGACCAATATAACCAGAACGGACATGGAAGGGAGCGCTCCCACAAGCCCGTTCGAAGAGCACCTGTACAGCTTCAGGTACCAGCTGGAGCTCGTGAAGCTCCAGCTGACCAGACCATATACCCACAGAGATTTGGCGTTCATCGATCTTTACATACTGACCCAGCGTTCCAGATAGAAGCTCGGCTACAAAGTGAGCCAGCATCAAACGTTATAACCCGGTGGTATGCCTCACCTCTGAGCCAACACACCTCAATCGTCGCGTTCGTGTATGCCGTATCTGGTTACGAGTGGCGATCGCCGGTGGCGCGCGCCGCCCAGAACAGCGCGCATCGTTGGCATCGCCGAGGCGGCGCTGCGCGCGTCAGTATCGTTCGTACGCATCGACCGTGGGCGGAAGCGCGACAATGCAGCTCAGTGTCCACGAATGCCAGTATTCGTGGTACATTCTGGGTGCATGATCACAGGAAACGTTCTGCTGAGCGCAAGCGGCAGTCTCTTGGTATTTCGGGGAGCATGTCGGAGTCATGGAACCTTGTAGGTAGGGTACAACATGATGGACGCTCTGCCGAATGCCAGTATTCATGGTACATTCTGGGATGCATGATCACAGGAAACGTTCTGGTGAGCGATATAAACATCTCACTGCTACAGCGAACGCACACAGCGTCTTTCAGAACATGCATTAATGTTCAACAGTTTCGAAGATTAGAATTTGCAGGCGGGCGTGGATGCGTTTTCATTCGTGATGGCGGTGGAGTTGGCGCTTTGACGGGGTATCGCGAAGCTGCTCCATCTGGGTGCGCTATTTGCAAGGGGTGTCGCAGACGGCGTGTTTGTGGATCGAGCTCGGAGCAGGTCGACCAGTCTAGACTATCTGGTACGAACTAGCGCTCGAACAGGAATTGTGGTGCACGCTTTGGTTACATACAGCGTTGATGGATCATGATGGAATCCGGCACAATGTACGGGCCGAATAGCATCCAACTTGGGAACATATTATGGACGTGGACGATCACAGAGCGTTCGGTGCTGCTGCTGATGTGCTGCGACGCTGGGACCTAAGCACCCATCGATTCCGGTTCCGCTTGTCGTAGAAAAAAACAAGCGGCGAACTTTATTTTGAAGATACGGAAATATGGATGCTTCAGGCTCGCTGCAGCAGCGGGCGTCGATTCCTCATAATCCAAAAGGACGTGCGGTTTCCGCTCACGAGCCGGTGAGCAGAGAATTCGGCAGACTGACTGCGTTTGGGTCGCTTGTTGCGAGCCCGAGAGATACCCAGCCTGAAACGCAAAATCCACATGACGTAGTATTCGTGGCTAAGGTGGTCCGGAAATACACCAAGGGTTTACTTGGCAGGGCAAGCATCGCGCTTCGTTCCAGGCGAGTAAAAGCGCGCTTGCACAGCCAGGCTCACCCGGAATGTCGCAGCTTCCCCACAAATCTCATGTGGCTAGCATGTTGCGATGCGCTCTCGAGGACGCCCGGAACGAACTGGTGACTCTATTGTTCCTACATCGGCTAGAGTGCGAGGCCGCGATAGGCGCCCACCGAGTGCCGGGCAGGCGTTCCGAGTTTGCATCCTTCCCAGTGCCAGCCACGGTTGTGGTATTGCTCATGGTAATCGTGGCACAGCAGCTACTGCACAATATAGACTTGAGCAGTACCCCAGCCCGCTCTTTCCGTTGAGAACTCCTCGCGTCGGCGCCTAGTTTGGTTCGTACCTCGGGGTTTCATATTCGAACGTGCAAAATGTGTGCCAGCAACTTGAGGATGCAGACAGCATCCTGGCACTCGATGCCGACGTTTCATCGAATAAAGTTTCATCGCAACCATAGGAGTTTTGCCTCCGTGCAGCTCGAATTTGCAAGCGTTGCCCCGGTACTTGAAGCCGAAGTACCGTCCAATAAAGTCTAGTCGCAAGCATGGCAGTTGCGTAGCGGAACCCTAAAGAGAGCGCGTGAGCCGCGAACCCCTGCATTTATTTTTGCTCGTAAGTGGTAACAGGTTCCGGAACTTTACGCCAATCGGGTATCGCGCTCAAACTGGATAGGTGTTCAGTGATCAAGCACTCGTACAAAGAAGATGAGAAAAGGCCTCTGCAGAAAGGTCCGATGATTTCTGTTACTAGGGTAGGAAATGCAACAATCCGGAAACACGTTCCATGTAGATATGTGTGTGTTAAAAAACGATCGTTTCGGACACGATAACAGAAGGCTCCTCCAGAGCCGCACTACGTTGCTCCCATTGCATCAAGGCAAAAACGCGCTCGCATTAAAAGCGCAGTAGCTCAAAGACTACCAATACAGGTAAAACGAGAAAAGGTCTCTGCACAGAGACCCCGCAGTCCTCCTCCCACGTCGAGTGAAGGAAGCGCTTCAAGTTCCAGGCAGTCTCGTGCTCCGAACTCGCGCCTGTTTCAACGCTTTCACCGTTCTTAAACACCCGTATAAAACTTCGTCAGTTTTCATTCCAAACCCTGAACGCTGCGTATCTTGCGTCACGCCTTGCAAAATCAATGATCTCTGTGTGCTGGACGTGAACATTTGAAGTTTCCGGTGCTCTGCGCCACGTGACCTGCAACCGAGCCCTAGTACTTTCAAGCAGATTTGGGAAGCTACACGCACTAAAACGCTCCAACGGACGCAATCATTCGTTTATAAACGCGACTCTAGCCGGAAACACTCTGTCTTGGTCACACGTACCCCAGTTTCAAAGTTGCGGTCAAGGAGACCGGTTCCTCCGGCATACGCACCAGGGCAGTACCAGGCGAATGGCCGGCACTCGCGTCGCAGCCTTCGCCAAGGTCCAGCTATTCTGTGAAACGCTTTGGCATTTTTTACGGACAGTTGCCTCTGAGAAAGCTAGCTTCATAGAGGACTACTGCCTCGTTCTTTTGTCTTAGTTTTGGGAAAAGATACGCCAGCACGTTTCACAAACTATTTGCAGTCACGATTCATGCAGCGTACGGCAGCACCAGGCTGGGTAGTTGAGCAACTCAGAGGACCTGAGACGCGCGCGGGGTCCCAGCAACTACCGAGCGGGGCGGCTGCTCCCGTTGGGGTCGTCCCGCCCGGTGAACAACGCATTATGCATCCCCAAACTGGGCAGTTTGTGGGACTTGGTGGTGGTGTTGGCCCCGCAGCGGCGCCTTCGCAGGTCGAGGACTGGCGCCGTAACCTCCAGGCTCCGCCCAAGGACACGCGTTATCGCACGGAGGATGTGACGGCTACGAGAGGAAACAGTTTCGAGGACTATTATTTACGTCGAGAGTTGCTGATGGGGCTTTTTGAAATGGGCTGGGAGCGGCCTTCTCCGGTCCAAGAAGCGGCGGTGCCGGTAGCGTTGGCCGGGCGCGATGTACTCGCCCGCGCCAAAAACGGCACTGGTAAAACAGGAGCTTTTCTTATCCCGATCCTAGAGCGACTGGATACGAAAAAGAACGCGATACAAGCACTTGTTTTGGTGCCGACGCGTGAGCTCGCCCTTCAGACGGCTGCAGTTGCGAAAGCGCTCGGCAAACGTCTCGATGGCCTGCAGGTCATGACGACAACCGGGGGCACCTCCCTGCGGGATGACATCCTGCGGCTAGAGCAAATCGTACATATTCTGATCGGCACGCCTGGTAGAGTCCTGGATCTAGCCGAGAAAGGCATAGCCAAATTAAATGAGTGCAAGATGTGTGCTTTGGACGAGGGCGACAAGCTGCTCTCGCCGGAGTTCACGCCCGTCATCGAACAGATCGTGACCAAGCAACTGCCTCCCGATCGGCAGTTAATGCTGTTTTCAGCAACGTTTCCGATTTCCGTGAAGGGCTTCCGAGACAGACACCTTCGGAAACCCTACGAACTGAATCTCATGGAAGAATTGACGTTGCGGGGAATCACGCAATATTACGCATTCGTGGATGAGGGTCGCAAAATTCACTGTTTGAACACGCTTTTCAGCAAACTGCGAATCAACCAAAGCATCATATTCTGCAACTCGGTTTCGCGGGTGGAACTTCTCGCCAAGAAAATAACCGAACTGGGCTATTCCTGTTATTATATCCACGCCAAGATGCCGCAGTATCAACGAGCTCGTGTTTTTCATGACTTTCGCAACGGCGCCTGCCGAAACCTCGTTTCGAGTGACCTCTTCACACGCGGCATCGACGTACAAGCGGTGAACGTGGTCGTGAACTTCGACTTCCCGAAGAACGCAGAAACATACCTGCACCGAGTCGGGCGCTCTGGACGGTACGGACACCGCGGTCTGGCGATCAGTCTCGTAACGCAAGACGATCGCTTGAACCTGTACCGAATCGAACACGAGCTGGGGACCAAGATCGCTCCGATCCCACCTGCAGTTGATGAGTCTTTGTACTGTGCGTGAGCCTAGGCTGAGCGACAAACCAAAAACCAAAACCAAACCAAAAAATGTAAAAATTTGAGCCACTGTGCTCTGCAAAAACAGACCGGACGATCGCACCTTCAAGTCCCTGTCAAGCGTAGATGAAGCACGGGAAGCGACGTGCACAACTGCGGGTATGGTCGGGGGACGTGCGTTCAGGCACACAGGTGTCCGTGGTTAGGGTTGGATTTCCGTCGGTTGGCAGGCGGAGTTTCCACCAGTTCAGGACCCTGCTTTGAGATGCGTGACTCCAAGTTCGCACAGCCTGGCATCTAAGAAACAAGACCGTCCTCATCAATAGAGTCCCAGATGTGTTTCGACCAGGCCCGTCGAGTGCATTACCCGCATAACACCGAGAATAGTGAAGCACCTGGCGGGAAAAGCCGCTCGTCTCGCTGCGAGTGCGCGTTCGAAGACCCGGAGCCTATTGGGTGACAGTGCCGAGCGCTTGGTGCCACGGAAAGTAGACGGCGTTGCCGTAGCCGAAAACCTTTTACCGTTGGAACAGCTTGCGCACTACAGCACCGGCAGCACGCCCTCAGGTTGTATGCGGATACTCGGAAAAAAGCCGCAAAAAAGGGTTGCGGGGGCAAAGACTACTTCGATACGTCTCACGTGCTACATCCGTGCCAGAGTCAGATCCAATTCTGAACTGCTCGCTCGGTTCATGGATTTTATTCGGAAGTAGGTTTCATTGCACAGACTCTGCTTTCCAAGTCCAGCAGTATGGGCTTACGTATTCACTGGTAGTTTTAGGATGTTCTGCTGAGTATTCTGGGTGGATCCGAGGACGCTTTCCCGATGGAATTCATGACTTCATCGGAATCAACGTGATTCCCGATGCACTCGAAACAGAGTTCGTATTGTTCCAGAGATCGCCAGCCAATGCTTACCAATGAGCTTCCAGTCGCTTGCTTTCCTTACATGTCGCATGCTGAAATGCCGTATTGTATATCTTTTCGATCCGTCGGTTTCGAGGCAACTCGTTGCCACAGTAATTCACGCGGCTCGATTGACGAGGAAGAAACTGGCCGTCGCCGCTTGACAGTATCTTCACTTGTTTATGCCGAAGGTTCACTGAACTTGCTGCTTCAAATAGCAGATTCTGTTCGAAATATTAATTCTCATCTCTTTGTGGTCATCGATCAAGCGGGATTCGACAGCAGTATGATAAATATCTGACGGGATATGCTCCTGGCGGTTTCCGACTCTTCATGTTGCATGGAAGAGGTCATGGACTCGTACCTGAATCATCGCAGCGATCGCTTCCTGTGAAGCGTGCGTCACTGACTGGCACGATGCAAGCCTAGACGGATCCGTCGTTTGCGGCATCATCGCTAGCATGGATTTTCTTTCCCGTACTTGATTCATCAAGCGCACGATCACAATCGACAAATCCTCTACGGAATGGAAGCGCTCGCGCCCTCGTGTTCGGACGGCAGCGTACTCGTCGACGAAATCGTCTGGAAGAAGCCCGTGCTCGTAGGGTACGGCATCGAGCGCAGAAACGGAACTGGGCGTAGACGCGAGCCTTCTGTACCCGTCAAGCGCTTGCACAGAGCGATGATGCAAGCGTCCACGCACCACAGAGTAGCATTCGGAGCAGTGGGATATGTGGTGGATACACGGGAACATCAAACCGCTCGCAGGTGTCACCGCTGCGAGGGATGCACCGTGCCTACCTGCAGAGCAGCGTAAAAATGCGAGTGACGCCCAGATCGCAACTTCCGCCTGTGAAGCAAATATGTCCACAACAGTCGTTTGCAAGGAAATCGGGCATTGAACGCAACAGCCAATATCTTTCGACACCTGACAACGGAGCTCGAGCTAAACTAAACCCCAGTATGCAAAGCGTGAGATAACAGAGACAGGAAAAGCAGCAGATGTATAACAATCTCATACAGGCTGGTGGTATTGGAAATGGAAACAGGCCGCAAGGTTTGCATGTGCGACACAGTCCATAGACCGGTTCTGTTTCATTCTGATATAGTTGTAAGTTAGGCAAGAGCGTCAGCATCGATTTACGCGGACGCAACCCGTGTGTTCAGGCACCAGTCCCTTGCGCGGGAACTCGCTTCCGTGAGCGCCCTTGCGCTCCTAAGCGCCAAAATGTGCAGAAACGCAACACGTATATCGCGAGTGCGCAAGGCAGCACCCCAAAAAAAGACTGGCCACCAGCTGCGGCCACCGTGGAAAACGGCGAGCCTCCACACCAACATTCGTTCCGAGTCTCATGCCATGCACGCTTGGGCTCTGGCAGCGAGTCTGGGCGACATTCGGAACGAGCATTCCCTTGTTGGGGAGTTCCCGTGACACGAGCACACCTGCAAGATTTACACAGAGAATCGTAAATTCTGGTGCAACTAACAATACGCCCTGTTTTGTTTTCGTGCATTTTCCCGAGGTATGCCTCAAAAGGTACGTACGCTGTGAACCGGAGAGCGGTCTCGTGGACAGACTTTATACTGTCATAGGTAGATTGCGAAAAACGATTTTATTTCTATAGTCGAGTCATTCAGATGTCAGCAGGCGGATAAACCACCAGTGTTCCAGTTCTTATCCAGAATATCGTGTACGCTGAACAGAACGTTTCAAACGCTATCTACAGGACTGGATGGTGGTCCACCCGTTCCACTCTGTACGCTGTCGAAGAAATACGAAGCATGTACCAGATGTGAATTTTTCATACCGTTGGTACGAGCCATGTCGAAGAGAAACGCATTTACGAAGAAAAATCGGGCCTCTATTCGAGACCTGTATGCGGTGCGCAGCGCAATATCGGTTTCCTGGAGGAACGCAAATGCTGATGACACTTGGTGCGGGTGCTCGTCAAGTTCGATGAAACTGCCTCCGGAACGAGTGCGAGAGCCGCGTATGGGCACTCACGGTAAGAAAAACCGCTGTTCGCACGAAAGAGTCAAGCGGGCATTTCGATGTGGGGGCTCCTGCGGCACCTCAGCCGTACGGTCGCCGACAAAAATCCGGAACCCGACAGGGCCACTCACCAGCTCATCATCCTTCGACAAAGGACACTTCGTATTGTATCCGAAGAGGATTCCTCCGTCTCAATGTTCGACAACGTCGCTTTCCATCACCTGAACAAGGGCATGCTGCACGTAACTCAGAGTAGAGCTGAGCTACCCTTCATGCTAGCCTATGGTCTCCGTTTCAGTCGAGTCGAAGGCGTCTTCTCTGTTGTCAAACGTCATGATTACGCTCAACAACGCACATTCGAGTCGTTCGAATCATTGATGACGTCATTCGACGAATCGTTCCCTGCGACGCCGCGCGCTCTCCGCTCACCAGCCCAGAACTACTGTTTGCTGCTCCGCTCGGGCGTTGGACAGCACTGAATGGTGCGTTTGGGTTCATGCACATGCGCGCGTCGGGCAAGGCGACGAAAAGATGCACGCGGAATAGTAGATAGATGCATAGATGGGAAACGCGGACTTGATTCCCATCGTCCATCCAGTTCGTCTGAGTCACTGGGAAAACGTACCTGGTGCATCGCACCCGAACCCTTTCCGTCCCGCAAAAGTAACGGGCAAGGCGAAGGTACCGCTCAGCAAAGAAGGGAATCATCCTCGCGAAAAGAAGACGACGAGGGGCCGGATAGAAAAATTTCTGTGGGGCGAATATCAGTCTTCAAACGTTGTCAAGGATTCTCGATTGAAACAAACCAACGGGAGAATCTCGCAAGAGGCGATATGCAGAACGCTAGGAATGATCGAGCAGCTTCGTACTCGAGGGAGGCTCATCTGGCATTCCTCGCCTCGACGTAGATCGCTCAGCAAATATCCGCAGGAGCTCTGGACGCAGCTCTGCAAGCTGTCCAGATTCTTACGGAATTTATCCATCAAACTTTCGTGCTTGAACACAACGCATGTTCGAGACAGAGGATGCAGCACGGCCTGACCGTTGGACCAGAGATTTGCATATGCGCTTCGCGGAAAATTCTCGACGCTCCGCAGTGCGACGTTGCCGGTCGAAGCGTCTCCAGCACAGGTGTCAAAAAGGTTCAAACACGCCTGAAAATCCTAAACTGTATATTGTTCAATGTCGAGGGCATCATGAATTTCGCCTCGTGGGCGTTGCACCCGCAGCACACTGACCCAGATATATGGGCTCTGGAGGAAGGAACTCTTGGCGTGACAACGGGCGCGAATGACGAGCTGTTGCCAAAAGAGATCAAAGAGGTAGCGAGCATCGACGAGATGTTGCAGCCAGAGCGAGCGTCGCTTCAGATCATCGGATCTTATTGTGTTGCTCTTGATCTCGGAACGATGGACGTCGTATGCAAAGGACGCTTCAAACATGAGGTCTGCCTTAGGAACATCTCGTGCGATTGCGCTTTGCTGGGCAGTACCTTTAAGACCGGAAAGGAATCCCTCGGAGGATCCTATCGCCCAAGACGCTGCAAGCTTGTATTCGATTCGGTCCCTGTTTCGAATATCAAGGCCCATTATATTCTTTCAAATCAAATGTGTTTGATTCCTCCGCAGCAGTGTATATCCGGAGATCGAAATCACCATGCAGTATACCGTATGGACCGTGGATAAATCGTCTGTAGGATATATATAGTCCTTCATGAAAAGTGCTACGAAGTTTGCATCCCTCGTTCAGGTCAGTCACACGACAGTAGGCAGATGGTTGAGGAGCACTGAACAGAAGCAGTATTTGCGCTCCGCGCCAGTAACCGATAGTTCCAGAGACTGCTTGCGTTCAATGTTTGAAAATGACCCGTTGATCTAATTTAACGGAAACCAAAAGCGACAACAGGAGACGCCATGTGGGTCTCTGTTTCTCTACAGCTTGTGCCTATGGTCCGGAAAAAACCGGAACACCATCGCACGTAGAGTTCAGTTTCAATCACGGCCATCTTTTACTCGTATCGCAACGAAAGAATTCCTGGAACGTCTCGATCGGTATGAAATAGACCGACGTCGATTTGTTTCTTCAGTCGATGAGACTTGCTTCGGATGAAACGGTCGGAGCGTATCTGGATACTCGAGGTGAAAGAGCCAATTTTATGTACGATCAAATTCGAAGAGAACGATGACATCAGCAGCTCTTCTAGCTGCAGTGGATTCATTCGGCAGCTCCAGTTTCCTTTGTACCGAAGTCTCATATACCAGCACCAACCACTATGTCGCATCACAGAAGACTTTTCCCTGACGTCTGGCGACGTCCTTCCATTAGACAACACGGTATTTTACCAATCCACTCGCGTTCGAGCTGTTGCTGAATCTGTCGAGGACTAGAGCTGCTTTTGTTTCCTACGTAAGCTCTGCGAGTTTCAACGTCATCGAAGGAGTTTCTAGTGTCGAGAATACGAATGCTTGCTCCACTGGGCGAATCGCTGAAGCATTCAACTCACCTTGATACCGGGACAGATTTCGTGTGTCTGCATCGAGTCCACCTCCATCCGGGAAGGTCCTCAATCAAGAGCATATAGGAGTGCGTTCATGTAGAAGGAAAAATCCAAGGAATAGGTACCGACATGCAAGTAGAGGATCCCGGAAGCCCGCTGTGTCTGCGTTCGATGCAAAGGAAAAAACCTCTGCTTGCCGAACATCCAGCGAAGAAGCGCAAGTGTCAAAGAAGAAGGAGAAGAATGCTGATTGGCGAGAAAATCTGGTTGCACGGCGGGAAGTTGACGAGACTGTAGTCGCACATGGGGTTTGGGCACGAATTCGAGACCCCATTGCACTAATGAGATCTACCAGACGCAATAAACGCATGGAGTTCGTGAACCGGGACGTCAACGCCGCCATCAATTTCAGCAGATATGCGGTGCCGCAGAAGAGACCTGCAGAGCTGACGAGATACAAATTTTTGCTGCAGCCTCTCCGACTCGACGTGTGCAAGGAGAAACTGAAAGCCTATAGCAGTCATTCTTTCATAAAAGGCTGAAAGGCGGCTGCGAATGGGTGTATATGTGCACGATACGGTGGTGAAACGTTTATCGTTTCACAGATCCGATAAACCGGAAAGCGAATGAACCTGCTGAACTTTTCGAGGGCTCGGTACCAACAGGCGCCGGTCGTTTTAGACGCCAGGAGGCGTACGGGCAACTGGGATGACGTCTCCAGGGTTCGTTTATACGCTCTGAGTACCGTGTCGAGCATTGGATGTACTGTAAACGCTCGATTGGGAGAACACCAGAGTATCCAGATGGCTCAAGCCGACGATTCTTTGCTTGAGTACATGAGACAGCGCTGGGAGAGCGACCGGTTTCGGTTGTACGGACCCATGAATCATGCATTCGCCAGGTTCTTTAGTGATTTCGCAACGCACATGGCAGAATTCGTCGAGTCGTTGTGTACAAGTCCATAGCGCTGGACGCGCCGCAGTGCACAAGGGCTGTACTCGTACACCGCCGACGAGAGCATACAACAACTGCGGGAATCGATCCCCATCAGTGTGCTCAGGACAGCACAAACGCTTCATGGGCTTATATTCACGCTGGTACAGGCTCGGGAGAGATGCGCGGAACACATCGGAACGCAGGGCATAGTGTGCGGCAGGGTGAGCAAATATCAGACGACGTAGCCATCGGAGATGACAGACGTGCTATGTTGAGATGGCATGAGCAAAAACGCACAAAAGCTAGTTTCGCACCTCGAATCCACCGCCTAAAATCGACTTCCGGCAACATGTCGTGCCTCTGGAGCCCCCAATACATTCATGTCAAATGAACTTTGCAGGGAATCATTTCGGCCTCAGTACGCGCCTGGTTGTGAGACGCTGCAGACACCCGATGTAAAAAAGTCATTGACCTGGAAAAGAGGATTAGATTCTCGGCTGGAGCAGGAAACAGGCACGGTGCCGATGTGCACCCCAGAAAGGATCGAGCTTCATCTGTATACGTCGAGAACACTATCCATGGGCAACTGAGGATCGATAGTCGCGTTCCGCTGTTCAATATAACTCAGTATACTCGCTTCTCTGACCATGATTTCCACGAACACATAGAGCTCAGGGTCGATGATGATCGTACCCAAGCCAAGTATCGCTCGAATACGAAGCGGGTCGCAGCGGTAACACGACGTGTGTTGCAACAAAGTCCTGGCGGCGGCGAGCGCGGCCACAAAGGCAAACCGATGCCGCAGCGTCCGCGGTTCATAGTCAGTTTGACAATCTGCTGCAGAGCGGTGTTCGTTCGTTTTCAGGCTCGCACACTTGGGTTGAAACGCTTCCATCAAGCAGCGCTAGAAGCGCTGTCATGAGGATACGTGGCGTGGAACGTGTCCAGCGCGCTCGGGATCGGATCGCTGACGCTGGCCTGGAACCGGTCCTCCAACTGAACCCCGCGGACTATACTGCCTGGGAGATCGCACGGGAGCTCGGCGAGGACGATTTGGCCAAAGCGGATCAGTGGTGCCGCAGGTTTCCCAAGAACTACCAGGTTTGGCACCACCGGCGTGTGCTTTTGATCAGGCGTCTCACCGAGTGTGAAGCGCTTGAGGCCTCAGCCCTGTCAGCGCTCGGCGCAGAGGAGCTGGATCGGCTCGATGCGCTGCTCACGGACCCGGAAAACGCGAAAAACTATCACTTGTACAGTCATCGGCAGTGGTTGATTCGAAATCCGCAACTTATAAACGAAGATCTGCTCTGGCGAGAGTGGAACAGCACCACTGTTCGCGAACTCGAACGTGACCCGCTGAACAACTCGGCTTGGCAGCACCGCTGGGCGGTGCTCACGGAACTGCGTCGACGGGGATGTTTTCATTTAGAGCGAGATGCATTCGCTGAAGATCTCGTTGAGCGCGTTCGCTGCCAACCGGCAGCAGATTACGTTAGCGCCTGCAGGGCGTGTCTCGCTGAAAAGTGTGCTTCAGCTAGCTTTCCGGAACGGTGCGGATGATGCGCATCTTTAGACGTCTTGCGCGCTTCGACTTGATGTGAAGGACGTTTGCGCGTTTTGCTCGCGCGAGCATCCCGGTAGGTACAAGCAAAACTGGTTACATTCCAATGACCGCGGGCGCGACGCTGAACGGCAACCGCTTGCTTCCGAACGTTTTCTTGAACGAGAACTGCTGCTGGTCACGAGTGACCAGAGCGTAGTGGCATGGATAGAGGCGTTGGACGTGCTCCACGAACATCAGCGCATGCGTTGAATCCGTTGCATGCAGAGTCCTGGACAAATGAACTGCTCGAAGGAAAATAGGAGCGCCGAGAACACCATCGGATAGCCATCCTGCTTCAACGTCCACTGGATGGATGCAGCATCGTGCTGAAGCCAACAAGAGATTCGTAGCGCAAAATCGCCTCTTATGAACCTGCAGCCGATGGTGCAGTGCATTGCAGTGCTTCACGATAGAGACGAGCACTTACTGGCAAAAGCGTTTCCTCTGTGAACCTGCAGACCGAGACGACAATGTCGCAATTGCACAACATTTGAAAGTGACATGTGCATGGTATTGGGTGTTGCGTGGAATGCCCCAGAGCAGGTCGTCGATCTGGGGACCTTTCCGCGCTTTTACGGACGACAGCTTGGATCAACCGTTCCGTGTTCGGATCAAAGGCGCGCTTCGATGACGGCACGCAAGGTATCGGGCATGTTTATCCTTGGTGCTTGCAGAAAACATTGGTCAGATCAGCGGCTCGATGACGTTGTTCCTGTATGCGTCATGGCAGGGATGCAGCTCGGCACCGTGGCACACAACCCCACGCGCAGGTACGCGCCGCATGCGGGAGAAATACCTGCCATGATGCCGCTTCCTGTCGACTTATGAACAGAGACGTCGGCGCTCACACGGATGACCTCGTTCACTGCTTTGAGTGACGCCTTCGGCAGGCATAAGCGCTGCTGACTACTCTCATGTACCACGCTTTCGGGCATGCTTTCCAGAGACGATGCGCAAAGTGCATATTCGACACCCTGACAGTTGCCAATATATGCTACGAGAGCGTCCCGCCAAGAGTGGACCTACCAGCTCCTGCGTTCGCATACACGCTAGCGACGGATGCGCACCGCCTGACACCAAGGCGTCGCAACATCTTCGGATTGGACTGCACTGGAGGTTTCGCGTTGCATAGGTGCGCACGGGTGCTGATGCCCGAGCGTTAAGCGCTCCAAGCTATTCCATGGATCACAGTGTTTCTACGAAAGACGCTGCGCAGAGGTGGTGGCAACAATTTCAATAGATGCGGAAATGCATGCTCAAGCATGTACAATAGACCGACTGGTTTCCCGCGCTATGGCGGACTCCAAAAATGGTACCAAAAGCACCACGTACCTGCCTTCGTTACGGAAGCGCCATGTTGTTGTGTCCGTTCTCAGCGGTAACAATGGCAATCGGTGCTAGGTCCTTGCGCTGTCGGAGAATCGTTGCGACTAGGCCGGCACCACCTCCAATCATGAAAACCCAACACCACCATAGGAGCCCAGCTGGTAAACCGAAGCTTGCCCAACACGCTATGACATGAAATGCGAGGAGCGATGTCGTGTAGTCCACGCACTGTCGAGCTCGATCCACAACATAGTAAGTGAGAACGCCGCTCCAAAGTAAAGCCAGGCTGAGTGCCAACGCGTGCGCGATAGCCGGAACGCTCTCCAAACCCAGACTCGCAGCGTTGAAGATGCGCTCGAATACAGAACCTTGGTCTCCTGCGTTACCCAGTACAAACCAGTCCAACAGGTTTAGAACGAGAGCATATCCTACGTAGAAGCCAGACACGACGAAAACGAGCTGAGCGAGCCTCCCCAGCGGCTCAGTGAGCCAGCCTCGGGAACGTATGGAGCTTGCGCAGCCTAGACGCGCAGGCATCGCAGCCGCATTAGAATAGCCGGACAAGCCGATCCAACTCAGTTCGAAACGCAAGTCGCGGGCAGCTCGTTCACCCCGAAAAAGTACGACTTGACGCGTCTGCGTACCAGGGCGGGGTCTTTCATTGACGCAGCAGAAGCAGGCGTCGCACGGCCCGTTCCGAGCAGACGCTCCGTAGCGACTGACAATACCGTATAGCTGGTGTGCGGGCAAACGTTCGCTGAACACTGGAAAGGTCGCTGGATACGCTCATTGTACCCGTTGATCATGAACATGGAACGCTGGTCTGTACGTTCTGTTCCTGTCTTGAGATTTCTCGCGAACCAGTGTTAGATATTCAGGTTCGAGGTTCGACGTGCCGCAATACGAGCATGCGTATTCATGGGTAATTCAAGATTTTCAGTGGGGGTTTTTTCGAGATGACTCGTATCAGCCCTAGCTGCTGGAATCCGTTACGTCACCGTAATGAAGATGATTCGAAAGTACCTGAAGAAGAGTTCGACTATGAACCGATATCCTTAGCCAATTCACATGTACAAGTCGCTAATCGCGTACTTTTGTTCCATATAGTATGCTCACATCACGCATTCTTCAAGAATCTATCATTTTCAGGGCGACTACTGCGCGGTGTCATTAGCGCCGCTGAATGGACGAGAAATATACGCGACTTGTTCCCGTGACGGTATGCTCGTACGCTCAAGTCGAGCTTTCACTAAACTTGCCATGTCCAGTGATCGATTCTGTTCGAAAGAAGAATCCTCCTCGCTTTGTGGCTCTCGACAAAACAGACGATTGCGCTCACGTCGTGCCCAGGTATGCGCCGGAATCCGTTCCGCCCGGGGATTCCCCGAAAGCAAGCATCGATCCCGAGAGCGTTATTCGCGAACACGTGCGGGTATTCTCAAGGTACGAGGTAAGCAGCAGTCGCAGACGTGGACGAAGCGCCCGCTCAAGGATACGCCTGCACAAAAGTCGCGGATGCCTCGAGTCGCCCAGCTGATCCCTGGGCATGACGTGCGCTTTAGCAGAGGAGCCGATAATCGGCAGGCAGCGGGACGCACGATTGTTCGCCGACTGGATTCTGTTTGTGTACCATGAGGCTACCTGACGCCGCCGGACTTTGCACGAAGACTCAAAGCAGGCGCAGAGGCCTCAAGCATGCATCATGATAGCGGATGCTCAGTGATTTTACATACACATTGAAAATACATCTAGATCGATGACTTTTAGACGCAAGCATATGAACGATCACGGATACTGGACTAGGAGTAAATTTTCGATTGGCCGAACTTTTCCCATCATGCCTTGCGAGTCGTGAACATGCACGAACTGAGATGCTGCGCTCATCAAGGTACTGGATGTGCTGCGTGCCCCTGGAGTCATTCTTCCAGGAATTTCGTGGTCGTTTGGGCTGGCAAATTACCAGACCGACGCAAAGCGACTTGTAGCTTGCACTTCTTCGCACGAACCGGTGGCAAGCGATAATGGGTACGGCTGAATCGGGTTCTTGTTCACGTGCCTGCGTGATCCCGATCCTAGTGTTGGCTTTCAATGCATAGGAATGACGGCTGAGCGCGGATCGATGCATACCTCCGCGCACGTGCTTGCGGATGCCATTTCATTGCAGGCATCGCGAAACCGGGCCGAGTTCTTCTCGAATTGCATATGCGTTCACATTCCAAAGTAATATTGCAATGGATACGTCAAAGCTGATATGTGCATTGCACTCAGCAGATGCCGCCGCTTCGCCAAACGATAATCATCGCGTGGCTCGAGCTAGACACCTAATAATGCTTCAACATTGATGCAGCATGGGGAAACATACCACAGTTGCGGTAGAGCACGCTCCCCCCAAAAAGAAAACAACCACCAACCATATGACATCACAGCAGTAGCCTGTGCATTCGACGACGCTGCCGAGTACGTGTGCCCTATGCGAAGGTTTCGGACTTGTCGCACCAATTCTGAATTGCGATGATGCTCAGCGCGCGCTTCATTCGCTTCACGCATTTTCCCGCGCGCATCTCCGTCACCTCATTCACAGGCTCATCAACAACCTGCTCGCGAACATACGCACTAATCACAAGACTCAATGGTTGATGTGGTGCCACCAGGGCCTGTTGCTCAAGCTCAAGTATCAATGCGGTACCACGAAGGATATGCTCGACACCGAAACCAAAAGGTTCGCGTCTCAAATCAGGGACAATATGCTCTGCACGAATGATTCCGAGGTCCTTCTGGGTATCGTTGCGCACCCGTGCAATGATTTCAGACTGAAAATACCCCACTTGGTTTCGCAAAAGAAACGTTAAGGCAGTTCCGGGTCGACCTGCCCGTGCGACGCGTCCAACTCGATGAAGATAAGTTGTTGGATGTGCTGGTACATCGAAATTCACGACATGCGATGCCTCCGCAATGTCCATGCCCCGAGCCATGACATCGGAACAGATCAACCACTGCGTCGTGCCGCGTTGGAAGCGCTCCAACGTCGCCGCACGTGCTGATTCGGAGACCTGTTTGCTTATCTCTTCTGCGAGCAGCCGTGGACCCCGGTCCCGAGTAGATACTGGACTCGGGTAATGCCTCAGCCATAACCAGTTCGAGGCGAGCTGTACGAATCGACAAAGTCGATGGGTCGTTTCAACAGATTTCACAAAAATCAACATACGGTTATGATCTGGGCGACTCGATTGGTCAGACGGATCCCTCAGCGTGGCGAGGATGTCCGGGCCACACACAATGAGACGAAGGAGGAAGCGCAGCTTATCCTCCTCGGAGAGAAACCGCAGCGAGCACAGGGTCAGTCCTGCAGGTACTTGGTCCATGAGCCCCCTGCGCAACTTCGATGGTTGGCGAGCGCCTTCGGTCGACGCGTGACACAGGAGGTAAACAGGGTGATGAAGGCGCAGCGCAGCCAAATGGGTTGCATCCCTCGTTTGCGTGGCGGAGAAAAGCAGCTTTCTGAGACGCCTTAAAGGTGGATCTAGCACCCGCCGTGCACAGTCTATTCGTTGGAGTAGCCGCTCTAACCAGTTTTGGTACGACTGACGAAATAGCCGATCAGCCTCGTCGATGACCAGCCATCGCAAGTCGGCAAGAAGGAGCTCATGCCGATCCAACGCTTCCACAAGCCGCCCTGGTGTTGTAATGCATACTGCTTGCCTGTTCAAGAGATCGCTCGGAGGGACACGCTCCCTCAGAAGTGATAAAACGGCCACGCGAGCGGACAGTTTTGCAGAAGCCGTCAAAGTCCTAAAGATGCCTTCAACTTGGCGGGCGAGTTCCCGCGTAGGTAAGACCACCAGTGCCCGCACGCAGAACAGCGATGCAGAGCTATACAAGTCCAGAAGAACTGCGAGTGCGTAGATAAGTGTCTTGCCACTGCCAGTGGGAGCGCCAAGCAGCACGTCCCCCGAGTGCGTCAGCGCGGTGCTTCGGATATACGCAAGCACCTCTTTCTGAAATGGAAAGAGGTGCGTGATGGCGTAATCGCGCTCCAAGGTGTCAGCAAGTTCTTGGGGCACTCCAGGAACACTTTGAATGCGTAAGTCCGCGGTTGCGAAGCGAGCCTGATCATCCGTTGCGAGGTAAACCACAGGTATGCCGTGCAACTGAGCGGACGTCGCTGACTCGTTACCACCAACCGCAGCTGAGCTATCCTGTTCCATGATGTGACCGCCATTCTCCTCTGAGGTGGCACCGCTACACATGACATACACTAAAGTTATGAATCGTCGCCGAGCAGTATCCAAGGAAACGCCACAGTGCGAAACTTTCACAACGACGACGATGCATGGTAATCCAGGGGCGCCCGTTGGCTTTTCGATTTTCCATTGACAAAACGTTTACTTAGGCCAGCGTTCTCCGATTATGCGCATTTTTCTTTTCTTATTTGTTGGCTTTTCGATGAATCGCGCGTCCTTGTACAGAAGGCGCCATGGCGTGCACCTGGTTTCCTGTGGGGTTGCACTTTTGCTCAGCTGGTACATGCGGCACCCATGAAGGTGTCGGAATCGACAGCGTTGCGTATGCAGCAACATCCGTTCGAGGAGTATGGCTAGAAAGGGGTCTGCTATGGACGCCTGACATGCTGGTGCTGCACTTGATCGCACTGCAGTACTCGTTTCGGATGAAAACGAAACGCTAAACTGCTGGCTCTGTTCATGCCTTGAGAATAAAATCCGACGTTTTTCTAGATGTACGGACTTGACATGCCAAGGACAGGAAGAGAGGCTTACGGATTCATTTGTAGGTGAACAATACTCGGTGTTGTGTTCGGATTGACGTTTTGGACGCGGTGTTGCTGACATGCTTTACGTCATGGGAATCGAAACGAAATGTGACGCCCTGTAGCGAAGGATTTGTAAAGTAATATATATCACTGTACAGTACTTGTGTGCGAACCTCCAAAGTTCAGCTTCCCTTACTTGTGGCATGCTCGAATCACGTTCACCCCACGATTTCGATCATTGTATTCGGGGGCAACTCGAGGACGCTGCGATTCGCTCCGTTGGATGAACGACAAAAAATGCTCAACCTTG